>JACCDH010584657.1_pt1 | contig 33281 bp, 28 predicted proteins | sample 7442481 | NCBI WGS metagenome assembly JACCDH01 (sample SAMN15323433, study PRJNA562643) | freshwater metagenome | isolation source: river surface water | place: USA:Blue River Watershed | collected 2017-08-15
AACCTTCACCAATGGCAGCAGCACTCACGAACCACAACAGGTTGGTGAGCAGCTTGATGGTGGCACCATTACCGGGCTCACCCACATGGAATACTTTTTCGCCAATCACATCGAAGATGGCTTTGTGTTTTTCAAAACATTCAGCGTCGCCGCCCACAAACACCGACAAACGCCCCAGCGCGGCCATGTCAACCGCGTTGGTCACAGGCGCTTCTAAAAATGAAGCCCCTTTGCTGTGCGCCAACGCCACCAACTCACGCACCAACTCTACCGCGCTGGTGGAGGTGTCAATCACGGTGGCGCCCGCTTTGACATGCGCCAACACGCCTTGCTCGCCCAACATCACCTCGCGTACTTGCGCGGGGCCTGGCAATGAGGCCATGACCACATCAGCATGTGCCGCACCTTGCGCCAAACTGTCCACCCAAGATGCGCCCATGGCCACCAAGTTGTCGGCCTTTGAGCGAACCACATCAAACACGGTCACGGGGTAACCCGCTTTGACCAAGAACTAACCTCTCCGGCGCTGGACTGGTAATCCATAGGTCTCTACATCACCATTCGCGCGCTGGAATGTCTGCTCGCCACCAGCCTGCTGATACAGACATTTGAATTTATTCGCATGCGCGATCTCAGCGATATCGCCACTGTCTGGTCCTGGGATGTACAAAGGAAGGATGTTGCGCACGCGCCTGCGTGGCTCAGGAACACGTTCGACTGGCTGTATCGGGACCACATCCACCACCTGCACCTGATGCTGCGCGCCGGCGCAGCAGCCAGCCTGTACGCCGGCGTCAGCCTGACGAGCAGCGCGTTCCTGTTCATCAGCACGATCGTGATTCTGGTTCGCTGGCGCGGTGCCTTCAACGGCGGCAGCGACTTCATGACGTTGGTGGTGCTGACTGGCGTACTGGCCTCTCAGGTGGCAAAACCTTTCACAGGGCCTGTGCTCGCTTGGAAGGCCGGGCTTTGGTACATCGCCATTCATACGATGACGTCTTATTTCATTTCAGGGACGATCAAGCTGCTGCAACCTGAATGGAGAGATGGAAGGATACTCACGCATTTTCTTGATGGTGGAATGCATGGGCCGCTGCCAGACCACAGCGTGTTTCGTCATCGCGTGATCGCGATCGCCGCGTCGTGGTCATTTATTGTGTGGGAGTGCCTGTTCCCGCTGGCGCTTGCGGGCCCACGCATTGCGATGCTCTGGTGCGCGGTGGCAGCGGTTTTCCACCTGCTGGTGTTCCGCTTTTTCGGCCTGAACCGGTTTGTGTGGGCGTGGGCTGCGAGCTTTCCGGCGATAGTCTACTGCGCGGGGCAGTGGCAGACTTAGAAGCACTTCTTAAAGCTCACCCCGCGCCGCCATATCGCAAGCTGCTTTCATCGACAGCGTGGCCACCTCTTCCAGCCATCCAAGATCCAGCTCTCGATGCGCTTCACAGATAAACCAGGGTTCCCGTGAATCCGGCTCCAGCATCACACCATGATCAATGAGCTTCCACGCAAATGCGCGATACAGATCGCTGTTGGTTACGCGCCAGTCGCGGGAATTGGTCGGTTCCGTTGGCGTGAAATGGATGCCGAACATTGCTGGCGGACCGGCAAATGCGTACTCGATGCCGGCACCGGCAAACACACGCCCCAGCAGATCGCGGATTTGTGCGCCGACTTTGTCAATCGTCTTCAGGGCATCTGTCTGATCCAGAATTTGTAGTGTTTTGTGCGCCGCCGAGAGCGCCACCAGATTTCCGGTGTACGTCCCACCATGCACCACACCCCCCTTGTAAGAACCCACCACATCCATGACCTCCGCACGACCACCAAACGCTGCCACCGGGTAGCCATTACCCATCGCCTTGGCATAGGTGGTCAGGTCTGCATGAATCCCGTACAGTTGCTGCGCACCGCCCTTTGCGACGCGAAAGCCGGTCTTGACTTCATCGATGACAAGCATTGCGCCATACTCGGTGCACAGGTCACGCAGGCGCTGCAACCATGCCGGAGTGGCGGAGATACTGCCGGCATTGCCAATGATAGGCTCCAGTACCACGCAGGCGATCTGCTCGCCCCTATCCCTGAACAAGGCCTCGAGCATCGCCGTGTCATTAAGAACGATCAGCTCTACTAGATCGCGCGCCTGCGCTGGTATGCCGCCACCGAAGGGAATGACGGAGGGAGGCACTGAACTTTTCGGGTCCCAGTGCTCGATATCCGACTTCCACATCATTTCGTCATACAGCCCGTGGAATCCCCCCTCGACGATCACGACCCGGTCGCGTCGGGTATAGCCACGCGCAGTACGCACCGCGCCCATCACCGCTTCGGTGCCCGAGTTCGCGAAACGCATCTTCTCGATGTTCGGGCACATGGCCTTGATCTGTTTGACGACCTCAGTATCCAGCGAGGTCGCAAAACCGGACAAGGTGCCGCGCTGCGTGATCTGCTCAACAACCGCGGCATCGACGCGATCATCCCGGTAGCCAAGAATGATGGGGCCGTAGCCCAGACGGAAATCGACATAGCGGCGACCATCGCAATCAGTCAGCCAGCAGCCTTTGGATGATTCAATGAAGATGGTGCGATCGTCACCCCAGTAACGATAATTTTCGGCGACACCCTGAGGCATGTGGCGATGCGCTTCCGCCATCAATTGCGTCTGCCGAGCGCCGGGTTTGCTGAAATCCTGCATAGTCTTTGATGACATCAGTTAGCTGATAAGGGTTGCCCATGCGGCGGGCGCAACAGCATGCCGACTCGCTCTTCGAGCAGCTTCACCACGTGCAGCTCGGCGGCAGATTCGCCGTATTTATCCATCGCCTGCCGGAACAGCGACTCAACGAATTTTCCCATCGTGAGTTCATAGCCCTGACTGCGCGCGATCTCGTTGACCAGACCCAGATCCTTGCAGCACAGCGCAAGCGAAAAGCTCGGGTCGTAGTGCCCGGCAAAAATCGATGGCACATCATGCTCGGCCACCCAGCTATTGCCCGCACTGGATTTGATCGCTTCCCACACAATCTCCAGTGGCACTCCTGCTTTTGCGCCCAGCATCAGGCCTTCGCCGATTGCTGCTGCGCTCACGAACCAGAGCAGATTCGTCAATAGTTTGATTGTCGCACCATTACCGGGCGCGCCCACATGGAACACCTTGTTACCCAGCACATCAAAGATAGGCTTATGCTTCGCAAAACACTGAGCATCACCACCGACGAAAATGGACAATCTGCCCTCGGCCGCAGCATCGATGGCATTGGTGATCGGTGCTTCCAGAAAATCGATACCGCGCTGCTTTGCTGTATCCACCAGTTCCCGCGCCAGATCAGCGGCGCTGGTCGACGTATCAATGATCGTTGTGCCCGGCGGCAGCGAAGCAATCAGCCCCCGTTCGCCGAGCATCACTTCGCGCACCTGCACCGGGCCCGGCAGGGACGCAATGACGACATCGCATTGAGTCGCGCCCTCTGCAAGACTGGTAACGCCGCGAGCGCCCATGCTGACGAGGTTCGCTGTTTTTTCGGTAGCTTTGTCGAACACGCACAGGGAATAGCCTGCGCGAATCAGATTGGCCGCCATGGGATTGCCCATGTTGCCCAAACCGACAAAGAAAAGGCGCGGCTTATCCGCGCCTGTGGCACCGTTATTACTGGGGTAAGTCATTTCCGGATCAGACTTTCTTGAATGCGATGAAGTGACTGGATTTTTCAGCGGTAGCATCATGCTCGAAGCCATGCTCCGACAACAGCGCCAGCGCTTCCTTCCAGTCGTACGTGCGGTAATTGATGGTCTGTGACATCACCACTTGCGCATCATCGGCAAGATAGTAATGCTTGATGAAACCATGCTCGGCGGGTTCGATCTTCTGCGAGTACACCATGCCGTTGGATACCGGCTTCGCATAGTCATGGTGCGGACCTTGTATACCCAGCAGCAGCCGGCCGCCGGTATTCACGTGATTAGAGACGCGAGCAAGCCCCTGGTGATTATCTTCCTGCTGGTACAGGTGACTGACCATGAAGGGTTCATTGTCGCCATCAACCACAAAATACCAGACGCCACCGTAGGAGAATGCGAGATCGTAGCGCTTCTTCAGATCGAACTCGGTGACATTCTCAAGCGACAGGGAAATATTCGGAAACTGCTGCAGACGCTCAGATGCAATCGATAGCATCGCCTCGGTGAGGTCAACGCCCATGATTTCTGCGCCGGGCTGACGCTGACCCAGCTCTTCCAGTATCAGCCCCGTACCACAGCCAATTTCAAGCACACTGCCAAAGCTGCTGGTCTTAGTGATGTTTTCTACAATCTTCTGATAATCGTAATAGCCTGACGTCATGATCAGGTCGTAATACGAGGACATATTGGTGTAATCGCCCATCGCTTGTTCAACTCCCCCCATTGATACATCTTTTGAGCGCAGCCGGTGAAGCCTGCTGCCTGCTTTTTATTATTTGCTGCGAGCGTCTTTTTATATTCGCATCATGAGTTTCGGAGGATTTTGGCAAATGGTCAATGCAATTACACTTGTTTTCGATATCAATCTCGCAATGACATTCAATTCATATCTGAGAAGATATCGAGCAGATAACAAGCTGTCAGCTGACTGACGACACTGACGCATTTTGTCGCCAATAAAAAAGCCTGCCGCAACGGGCAGGCTTTCACGGACGAAAACGGAGGCTGCTTTATTTGCCGCGCAAGCCGTCGAACACTTCCGCAAACCCCGGCTGGTTGTGATGACTGATCACACCGCGCGCCGCTTCAATCACCAGCGGGACCGGATGACCACGCAGGGTATTGACGATCATTTCATTGATCACTTTATAGACCTGACCATCTTCATCAATGATCTGACCGAGGCGGTTAGCCAGCGGATCGAACACACCGTAAGCCACGAACACCCCAAGGAAGGTACCGACCAGCGCCGAACCGATCAGGCCACCGAGTACCGGTGGCGGCTGGTCAATCGCGCCCATGGTCTTAATAACACCCAACACGCACGCCACAATCCCCAGCGCAGGCAGCGCACCCGCAATGGAGGCCAGCGTTTCCTTGTATTTCATTTCATCGTGATGGTGTGTCTTGATCGCGTTCTTCATCACATCATCAACGGCGTCAGCATCCAGGTTGCCCTGGGCGATTACCACCAGACGCAGGGTGTCGCAGATCATATGCACGATGCCGTGGTCAGCCGCCAGCTTCGGGTATTCACCAAAGATCGCGGAGGAATCTGGTCCCTCGACGTGGGCCTCAAGTGCCACCGCGCCCTCTTTCTTCATCACGTTCAGCAATTTGCCGACCAGAAGAATCAGATCAAGGTAATCCTGCGCAACGTAGGTTGGCCCCTTGATGCAACGGCCCATGCCGCCGAGCGCACCCTTGAAGATGCCCATACTGTTGCCGACAAGCGCAGACCCAATCGCTGAGCCCACGATAATGAAGCCTTCAATTGGCGCGGCTTTGATAATCGGCGCCATTTTGCCGCCGGCGATGATGTATCCGCCGAAAACGCAGCCAAACACAACGCCCAATCCCACGAAGAAAAACATGTGCCTCTCCTTAAGCAAGCCGCAGCGCGCTTCATGCGAGCGCACGCCATCGGTTTGTATATCGACACAGGCAGCGATAACTCAAGTCCGCTACCGAAAGGTATTATTGCAATTGTGAAACAAAGCCGGCGTGAACACCAGCCCTGATCGAGGAAGGATGATTCAGATATTCGGATTTATTGCATTTTTAAAAACATATTCCGATAAACCGGCTCAGAAAAGGCACCATACGCCCAGACAGCGTCCGGTCACCAGCTGGATCACTAAATCGATCAGCCCGCCAATCAGCATCGCGGGAATGCCGAGATAGACGAATATCAGCAGCCATCCGGCCGCTGTGATGCGCGGCTTGTCGATGTCGTAGCCCAGGATGGGCTGGGGGTTTTCTTGTTTCATCGAATCGCTGAATAAACTTGGTAGGGTCACGCGCGGCGTTGCCCGATTATAGCCACCCGACACACAAACAAAACAGTCGCCTGAATTCTGTAGATCGATGCATATTCTCTGGAACCAGATTGATTATCAGCCGTGGGACCTCGCGCATGCTGCTCATGGCAGCGCGATGCAGCAGGACTGGGCCTATGGCACCAGCCTGAAAGCACTAGGCATTGAAGTGCATCGTGCAGAGGTAATAATCGACGGTGAGACCGTCGCGCTTGCCCAGTTCATCTGCCGCCGTTATGGTTTTCTGGTGGGCTTTGCGCTCTGCACCCGAGGCCCGATCTGGCTCAAGCCCCTGCCCGCCACTGAGCGCTCACGCATCTATGTAGAACTCAAACGCAGTCTACCGATGAAGCGCCCGCGCTTTGCGTTGTTTTCGCCGGATACGCAAGATCCTTCGGATGAAAGCCTTTCCCGCCTCACGAGAGTGATGACCGGGTATTCGACGGTGCTGATCGACCTGACCCAAACTCCAGAGAGCTTCCGCTCAGGGATGGAAGGACGCTGGCGCAACCGGCTGGTGGCTTCTGAAAAAGCTGGTCTCAACATTGTTCGTACCGGCGCCAATCCTGCGCAATACCGATGGCTGCTCGAAGAAGAGCGTGCGCAGCGGCAGAGCAAAGCATTTCATGGCCTGCCGATTGAGTTCGTCGAGAGCTATATTCATTCACGCAGCCAGACCTCCAAAACGATGCTGGTGCTGCGCGCCGAACACAAAAAAGACAAAGTCGCGGCGATGCTCTTCCTGCTGCATGGCACGGCAGCGACCTATCATGTGGGCTGGTCCAATGACACAGGCCGTGACACCAACGCGCACAACCTGCTGCTGTGGCAGGCCTTCCATGAGTTGAAAGAACGTGGGATACGAACCCTGGATCTCGGTGGCATCAACACGCGCAGCCTCGCAGGTATCTCGCGTTTCAAGCTAGGCTCAGGTGGCAAGGTGGTCACCTATGCGGGCACCTACGTCTGAAGCCATCCGGTCAAGCCACGCCTGAATGCTTCTTGAAGGGCGCGCGATAAATCCAGACCGGCTTGTCGGGCAGCGTATCCAGCGCCGCATCGGCCTTGAGCTCTTTCGCCACAAATTCCAGGCTGACGAGAAAAGCGCCGGGCTTCATTTCTGCCCTTGCCTTTTCTACCGCGCGAGGCATGGTTTCGGGTCGCTGAAACAGATACACCATGTCATAGGCTCCCCAGTCGTCGCGCCACATGTCGCCCTGGCGTATACGCGCCCATGGACAAAGAAGTCCCGCCAGTATCCGAAGCGGCCAGCTCCATTCCGTGCCATGCAGCGTCGCATCGGGGTACACGGCGCGGAGCGCACGCAAGCCATGGCCGAGTCCGCAGCCGGCATCGAGCACGAGCGCACCCGGCGGCAGCGGCGCGTACGCTGGGAGGTCTTGCAACGCTGCCGAGGGCGTGGGGAACAGCGGCGCATCGCGCCAGGCATTCATCGGATACACGAGCAGCACGATCACCAGCGGCAGCAGCCAGGCCCAAGCTGGCAAGGCGACTGCGCCCGATAGCAGCAGCGATAGCGGAAAACCAGCCGCCACGGCAATACGCCGGGACAGCGTCCCCGCCAGCACTGACGACAGCGCTCCGACAGCAGTGGCAACAGCCACACTCAGCCAGGGCAGCAGCCCTGCTCGTAATAGCGCGACATGGATAAGCCAGCTGATCGTCCACGCCAGCAGCGCGGGCACAGGCCATCTGAGCAAAAAAAAGTTTTGTCTGGACACCGGCGGATTATATTCGCCGCGTGCACGCGGTGATGAAAATGACTACACTCCGCCCGCAGACCTTCACTCAACCAAGGAGAGCCGCATGAAAGTCAAACAGATACTGACCGGCGTGGAGCTGGTGATCGCCGATCTCGAAGTCGAACTCAATGGCAGCATGCGCTCCAGCCATACGCTGTGCGCGCTGCTTAAAGATGATCAGCAGCGAGAGGTCCTGATACCGCTCAACACGCCGGATGGCCGCCCTATCTTCATGAACCCCGACAATGCGATCGCAGACGGCGTCGGTTCGCACGGCAAATCCTGAGGGTTCAAGACATGCCGACGCGCCGCCTGAGCGATACGTTCATTCAGTTTTTCGAATCGGAGAAATCCGGCGGCATGCTTCTGCTTATCGCCACTGCGCTGAGCCTCTTCCTCGCGAATTCCGCGCTGGGTTCGCATTACCTCGGTTTCTGGAAAACGGAGGTGCTGGGTTTGAGTATCGAGCACTGGATCAATGACGGTCTGATGGCCGTGTTCTTCCTGATGATCGGTCTTGAGCTGGAACGAGAGCTCTACGTCGGCGAGCTGTCGAATATGCGTAATGCGCTGCTGCCGATTTTCGCGGCGCTCGGTGGAATGCTGGTGCCGGCACTGATTCATTTCAGCCTGAACGCCGGTCTGCCCGCCCAGGCGGGCGTTGGCATACCGATGGCTACCGATATTGCCTTCGCACTCGGCGCGCTGGCGCTGCTAGGAAGCCGAATACCGCCGTCACTGAAGATTTTCGTGGTCGCGTTCGCTGTCATCGATGATCTCGGCGCGATTGTGATGATCGCGCTGTTCTACAGCACTGATCTGTCCATCGCATATCTGGCTGGCAGTCTGGCCGTGTGGCTCGCGCTCCTGCTGCTTAATCGCGTAATACGCGTCGCTTACCTGCCGGTGTATCTCGCAGGCGGACTGCTGATGTGGGGACTGATGCTGAAATCGGGCATACACGCCACTCTGGCGGGCGTGATGCTCGCCTTCGCGATCCCTTTTTGGTCGCCACGGGATGATGTGCCCTCACCTTCGCACCGACTGGAGAACTGGCTGCACAAGCCAGTGGCGTTTGTCGTGCTGCCGCTCTTCGCACTGGCAAATACCGGCGTGCTGCTGAATACGGAGCTTATGTCGGCGCTGCTGGGCACCAACAGCCTGGGCATCATGGCCGGGCTGGTGATTGGCAAACCGGTCGGCGTCCTGCTACTTTCACTGCTGGCGGTATGGGTGGGGGTGTGCAGCTTGCCAGCAGACCTGCGCGTGTCTCACCTGGCTGGCGCGGGGCTGCTCGGGGGAATAGGTTTTACGATGTCCATCTTCATCACCAATCTGGCATTCAGCGATGATGTCTCGAATATCAATGCGTCTAAACTCGCGATCTTTGTAGGCTCGCTGACCGCAGGGATACTGGGACTGGTGTGGCTGAGAATGTGTGCGGCGCCAGAGGAATCTGATGCGGGTGCGCAGCAAGGCTGATCTTTGCGGCGCGTGAGCCGGGACAGCAAGTCCGGTCGTTTACAAGAAACGATCGAGCAGCTTGCGTGACTGGCGGTCCAGTGCGCGCATGTCCATCACACGATAAGTCAGTCCGTGGTTATCGGTGATCAGCAGACCATTGCCGCGCAGGCGGCGAATGTCCTCTTCACCCTTCAGTACGAAGCTGCTCATGCCGCGATCGGTGCGTACGGTCCAGGTGCTGGGTGTGGAGAACGTGGATACCGACAACAGTCTGTCAATCACGGGCATGAACTCCCGCTGCGCGATCTCTTCGAGCAATAACGCACGGGTATCGGCATCAATAGCAGACAGCTTCTCGATGAAGGCCAGCTCATGGCCATCTGCATCCACCAGCGATACATGTTCGCCCGGCGCGTCGATCGGAAAAGCCTGTATCGGGGTCACACCCACGTGCTGCTTTCCGCGATCATCCGTGAATACCAGATGGCCATGCGCATTGCGCGCCACGCGATGGCTCTGCCCGTGCCACAGCTTTTCGCTAGACTCGGTCATCATGAGCTCACCTTGGTCAGCGGAATATGCACTCGCGCCGGCTCTTTGTCTTCGGTGTCGACATTGCGTGCCTGTGCCTCGTAAAGTCTCCAGTAAGCGCCTCGCTTTTCCATCAGCTCGTCGTGCGAGCCCACCTCAACGATCTCGCCCCGGTCGAGTACAACCAGCCGGTCGGCGCGTCGCAGCGTCGACAGCCGGTGCGCAATTGCAATCGTAGTGCGTCCCTGAACCAGATTGTCGAGCGCTTTCTGAATCTCTTTCTCGGTGGCGGTGTCGACGCTCGATGTGGCTTCGTCCAGCATCAGGATGCGGGGATCGATCAGCAAAGCACGGGCAATCGAAATACGCTGTCGCTCGCCGCCGGACAGGCCCTGCCCACGCTCGCCGACAATCGAGTCGTAGCCATGCCTGAGCCTGAGGATGAACTCATGCGCGTGAGCGGCGCGCGCTGCGGCGACGATTTCGGCGCGGGTCGCACCGGGTTTGCCGTAGGCGATGTTCTCAGCGATCGTGCCATGGAACAGGAAGGGCTCTTGCAGCACCAGACCGATATTGCGGCGGTAATCCGCGACCGAGTAGCGACGGATATCCGCACCGTCGACATGAATCGAGCCTTCGTTCACGTCGTAGAAGCGGCAGATCAGGTTCATCAGGGTGCTCTTGCCCGAGCCACTGTGACCGACGAGACCAATCATCTCGCCAGGTTTGATATCGAGGCTCACGCCCTCGAGGATGCGGCGGCTGCCGTGACGAAAACTCACATCGCGTATCGAGATTGCGCCGTCAACCTTGCCCAGTTTGAGCGGATTCGCCGGTTCGGGAACGCTGGAGCTGTGGTCCAGAATGTCGAATATGCGCTTCGCGCCCGCCGCCGCTTTCTGGGTGTGCGAGACGATACGGCTCATCGAATCCAGCCTACCGTAGAAGCGTCCAATGTAGGCGATGAAGGCGACCAGCACACCCACCGTCACGCCATGATGCATGACCAGCCAGATGCCGAAAGCCCAGACCACCAGCAGTCCCACCTCGGTCAGCATCGTGACCGTTGGCGCGAACAGGCTCCAGGTGCGGTTGAGTTTGTCATTGACCGCCAGATTGTGCTGGTTCGCATCGCTGAATCGCTGCGACTCGCGCGCCTCCTGCGCAAACGCTTTGACAACACGGATACCGGGGATCGTATCGGCCAGTACATTGGTCACATCGCCCCATATGCGGTCGATCTTTTCAAAGCCGTAGCGAAGCCGGTCGCGCACCAGATGGATCAGCCAGACGATCAGAGGCAGCGGCATCAGCGTGGCAATGGTGAGCCAGGGGTTGATCGTGAACAGCACTACGGTGGTCATCGCCAGCAGCAGCACATCGGTAGCGAAATCCAGCGCATGCAGCGACAAGAATACGCAGATACGGTCGGATTCATTACCGATGCGCGCAATAAGGTCTCCGGTGCGCTTCGCTCCAAAGTAATCGAGCGAGAGCGTCATCAGGTGATCGAAGGTCGCCGTGCGCAAATGCGCGCCAATACGCTCGGACACCAGCGCCAGCAGATAGGTACGCCACCAGCCCAGTCCCCAGGCAGCCATCGCAGCGATCAGCAGGCCGGAAAGATAGAAGATCACGTCATGCGTATCGATCTCGGTGCCGGTCTGCTGAGGAATCAGAATTTCATCCATCAGCGGCATCGACAGGTAAGGTGGCACCATCAGTGCGGCAGTCGATGCCAGCGTCAGTACAAAACCGAGCAACAGCTGCATCTTGTAAGGCTTGGCAAAACGCCAGAGACGGAACAATACCCAGGTCGACACCGGCTCAAGGAGTTCGCGATGGCACACTGGACACTCTTCGCTCTCTTCCGGCAGCGCCGACTGGCAGCTCGGGCAGCGCGCGGTGCCATCATCGGTGGCCATCGGCTGTCCGGCGCGGCTTGCCTGAATCCGCTCAAAAGCCTGCAGCAGCCGCAGTGCGCCGACTTCCTGCTCGAATGTGAAGCGCCAGCGCGCCAGGCAGCGCTCGTCGTCATGCAATGACAACGTGGCCACTCCCGCATGGTCGCCATGATGAAGCGACAAGCCGGGTTGAAGGGGCCAGCTTGACCACCCGCCGCCAACCGAATCGCTTATCATTCGCTCCGTCGTCAGCAGTATCCTGCTGACCGAGAATTGCATCGCCTCGTCGAGATCGGGCTCCATCGATGCCAGCACAGTCTCTCCGGACCTGAGCACGGGCTGCGCGAATGCTTCGCCCACCGCTTCATCGGAAGGGTGAACAGCCTGCAGGGAGGTGACGCTTGGCGGCATTTGTAATAAATCGTATGAAGCGGTGGTGTCGGAGCCAGTTATGAAGCGAAAATATCACTGAGGGGGCGGCTTCCGCCTCCACTGAAGCTGTTCAGCAGCGCGGATTGTCGCCGAAGTCGGCGCGCCCGTCCAACAAGCCCTCTATCTTACCCTGTGTCCGCCGTACCTTTATGACTACCTCCACCGCCGCAGCGACAACCCCTCCCAGCCCGCTGGAAATCCGCATCCTGCAGACCACCTATCTGCGAGGCCCGAACATGTGGACCTACCGCGAGGTGATAGAAACCTGGCTGGATCTGGGCGTGCTGGAGGAGTGGCCCAGCAATAAGCTGCCGGGCTTCGTCGACCGTTTGTTAGCAGTGTTGCCACAAGTCGCGGCGCACAAATGTGGCGTAGGCACCGAGTACGGTTTCCTCAAGCGTCTGCGCGAGGGCACCTGGATGGGCCACGTGATGGAGCATGTGATCATCGAGCTGCTCGAGCTGGCCGGCATGGAAGCTGGCTTCGGGCAGACGCGCGAGACCACGCGCTCCGGCCTGTACCGGATGGTGTTCAAGGTGCCTGACGAGACCGTCGGACGCACCGCACTGGCGGCCGGACATGAGCTGATGCATGCCGTGCTGAATGAGCGTCCCTACGATCTCGAGTCCTGGCTGGCGAAGATCCGCAAGGCGATTGACGAGTGCTACCTTGGCCCGAGCACCGCGCACATCGTCGCTAGTGCGAACAAGCGCAAGATTCCCCACATACGCCTCAACAAAGGCAGTCTGGTTCAGCTGGGCTACGGCGCGCGCCAGAACCGCATCTGGACCGCAGAGACCGATCTGACCAGCGCGATCGCTGAAGGCATCGCCGGTAACAAAGACATGACCAAGCGTCTGCTGTCGAGCTGCGGCGTACCCACGCCTGAGGGCGTGGTCGTCCACAGCCCGGAAGAAGCATGGGAAGAAGCGCAGGATATCGGCCTGCCAGTGGTCGTCAAGCCACGCGACGGTAATCGCGGACGGGGGGTGATGCTGAACCTGCGAACCGAAGAGGAAGTCATCGCGGCCTATCATGTCGCGCGCGCCGAGGACATCGACGTGATCGTTGAGCGTTACATCGAAGGCAATGAGCATCGCGTGCTGGTCGTTGGCGGCAAGGTGATCGCGGTCTCGCGCGGCGAAAGTGTCTGGGTCACCGGCGACGGCAAATCCACCGTTGAGCAACTGGTGGACCTGCAGGTAAACAGCGATCCGCGAAGAGGAAATGCGGATATTCATCCGCTGGAAACGCTGATACCACGCCAGAACAGCGTGATTCAGGCCAATCTGCAGCGGCAGCGGCTTAACGTAGATTCCGTTCCTGAAGCAGACCGCCGGGTGCTCATCGTCGGCAATGGTAATCACTCGATCGATTGCACCGATCAGATTCACCCCGAGGTCGCTCATACATGCGCGCTGGCAGCGCGCATCATCGGGCTCGATATCGCGGGTATCGATCTGGTCTGCACAGACATCGGACAACCACTGGAGCAGCAGCGCGGCGCTGTCGTCGAAGTCAATGCCGGCCCCAGTCTGCTGATGCACCTGAAACCCGCGCAGGGCAATCCGCAGCCGGTTGGCGACGCCATCGTCGGTCATCTGTTTCCTGAGTCTGAGGATGGGCGCATCCCCATCGTCGGTGTATCGGGCAGCCGCCACACGACGGCTATCGCGCGGCTGGTTGCATGGCTGCTGCAGGTCGACGGTTATCAGGCAGGCGTCGCATGCGGCGACGGCTTGTTCGTCGGCACCCGGCAGCTGGAAAAGCAGGATGCAGCCCGCTGGGAACCGGGCCAGCGTCTGCTGATCAACCGCAACGTAGAAGCGGCCGTTTTCGAAAATGGCCCCATGTCTTTGCTGACCGAGGGCCTTGCTTACGACCGCTGTCAGGTGGGCATCGTTACCGATAGTTTGCCGGTGCCGGGTCTCGATGAGCAGCTGATGACCGAACCCGAACACCGATTCAAGATCCTGCGCACCCAGGTTGATGTCGTACTCCCGTCGGGCACCGCTGTGCTCAATGCCACGGACGCTACCGTGCTGGAGATGGTCGAATTGTGCGACGGTGACGTACTGCTGTATGCGGCCAACCCCGACCATGAAGCGCTGCAGAGACATCGCGAAGCAGGCAAGCGCACGCTCTTCCAGCGTGGCGACGTGATCGTGCAGGCCAACGGCCATCAGAGCTTCGATCTGGTTGCGCTGACCGAGCTGCCCGCTACCGTCTCTGAGTTGACCTCTGATGTGCTGCTACCCGCCATTGGCGCGGCAATCTCGATCGGCATCGAGATCGAGACGATCATCACCGGACTCAACACTTTCGAAATGACCGGCGCCGACCGTCGTGTCTCTGCCTGATAAATAAGACTGCAACTTATTCATGGAACTGATCAAGACCCGGGCCCTGCGCGGCCCCAATCTCTGGAGTCGTCACACTGCGCTGGAAGTCGAGGTGCTGTGCAACCCAAAAGAACGCTCGCTCGACACCGTGAGCGGCTTCATTGAAAAGCTTCGCGGGCTGTGCCCCGGCGTTGCCAATCTCGGCGCACCCGGCTATCAGGGACCACTGACCCTCGCGCATGCGCTTGAAGCGACTTTGCTGGCACTTCAGGCCCAGGCGGGTTGCCCGGTCAGCTTTAGCTGCACCAGTGCGACGCCGGAAGATGGTGTCTTTCAGGTCGTGGTCGAATACAGCGAGGAAGATGTCGGCCATCTTGCGCTGAAGATGGCACAGCAGATCGTGTCTCATGCATGGGAGTCCGTAACAGGCACAGTGTCCCCGGACGCGTCCGTGCCGGACGTGATCGCCATGCTCGCCGAGCTGCGAGAAATGGATGAAGACCTTCGACTGGGCCCGAGCACCGGATCCATCGTCGCGGCGGCTGTCGCACGCGGAATTCCGTTCCGTCGGCTGACACAAGGCAGTCTGGTGCAACTGGGCTGGGGTGTGCGTCAGCGTCGGATACAAGCGGCTGAAGTCGATTCCACCAGTGCGGTCGCCGAGTCGATCGCGCAGGATAAAGATCTCACCAAACATCTGCTGCATGCTGCCGGCGCACCGGTGCCGATGGGCGCGCCGGTGCATACGGTTGAACAGGCATGGGAAGTCGCACAGCGCATCGGTTTTCCCGTCGTCGTCAAGCCGCAGAATGGCAGCCAGGGCAAGGGAGTGACCGTCAATATCCAGACACGCGAAGATCTGGAAAAAGCCTTCCCCAGCGCGACCGGCAAAGGCGCGGTGCTGGTCGAGAAGTTTTTCCCCGGCAGTGATTATCGTCTGCTGGTGGTCGGCGACAAACTGGTGGCTGCCGCACGCCGCGACCCGCCGCAAGTCATCGGCGATGGCGAGCACAGCGTACGTGCGCTGGTCGATATCGTGAATGCTGATCCGCGCCGCGGCGACGGCCATGCGACCGCGCTGACCAAGATTCGGTTCGACGATATCGCAATCGCCTGTCTCGCCGGGCAGAATCTCACCCCCGACTCGGTGCCTGAGAAAGGCCACCGCGTCATCCTTCGCAACAACGCCAACCTCAGTACCGGCGGTTCAGCGACCGATGTCACAGATGATGTGCATCCGGAAGTGGCAGCGCGTGCAATCGATGCGGCTGGCATGATCGGCCTGCATGTATGCGGCGTTGATATCGTCTGGGACAACATCATGCGCCCGCTGGAAGAACAGAATGGCGGCATCGTGGAGGTGAATGCCGCGCCCGGATTGCGCATGCACCTGAATCCCTCCTACGGCAAAGGCCGCAATATCGGTGCTGCGGTCATGGACCTGATGTTCGAGCCGGCCGATGATGGACGCATTCCTGTCGTTGCCGTCTCAGGCGTGAACGGCAAGACCACCACCACGCGTCTGATTGCTCACATGCTGTCCGAAAGTGGTCTGTGCGTCGGCATGACCAATACCGACGGCGTGTATGTCGGCGGACGCGAAACGGACCGCGGTGACTGCAGTGGCCCGAAGAGCGCGCGCAATGTGCTCGCCCATCCGCATGTCGAGGCGGCGGTACTGGAAACCGCACGGGGTGGCGTGCTGCGCGAGGGGCTGGGCTTTGACAAATGCGCGGTGGCCGTCGTCACCAACATTGGTGAGGGCGATCACCTCGGGCTCAACCACATGCACACCCCGGAGGACGTGGCACGAATCAAGCAGATCATCGTGCAGAACGTCGCTCCGAATGGCTATGCGGTACTGAACGCCGCCGACCACCTGGTCGCCGCGATGGCACCGCATTGCGCAGGCAAGGTCATCTTCTTTGCGCAGAGTGCTCAGCATCCGCTGCTCGTCACACATCGCGCGCGCGGCAACCGCGTGCTGTTCGTCGAAAACGGCCACATCGTCGCGGCTGAGGGAACGCAACAACAGCGGCTGCCTTTGTCGGATGTCCCGCTCACGCGCGGCGGTCTGCTCGGATTTCAGGTCGAAAACACTCTTGCTGCAGTCGGTGCCTGCTGGGCGTTAGCCATGCCCTGGGCCACGATTGTTCAGGGTGTCTGCAGCTTCAACAATGACGCGAAAAACGCGCCGGGCCGATTCAATCTGATGCACTATCGCGAATCGACCATCGTCGCCGATTACGGCCACAATCCGCATGCGATGCGCGCACTGGTGTCAGCCTTTGACGCACTGCCATCCACCGAATCCACGAAGCGAACCGTCGTGATCAGTGGCGCGGGTGACCGCCGCGATGAAGACTTGCGCAACCTGACGCGTGTGCTGGGTGACGCGTTCGACAATATTGTGCTGTTTGAAGATGCCTGTCAGCGGGGTCGAGCAGACGGAGAAGTGATTGCCCTGCTGCGAGAGGGTTTACAAGAGGCGCGGCGTGCGACACATGTGGAAGAGATACGTGGCGAGTTCATCGCCATCGATCGCGGACTGTCGATGCTCAAACCCGGCGATCAGTGCCTCGTGCTGGTCGATCAGGTCGAAGAAGCGCTCGATCATCTTTTGAAGCGCATCAGCGAAGGCTGAATCACGCTGCCAATTTATCCGAGAGATCCGAGAGCCGCCGCAGGCCACTGCACCTCGATGCCGCGGCTGAGCGACAAGTGCTCGACATCTTCACGGGTATCCAGATCCAGCGTGAAATTCGGATTGCCGGTCACAAAGCGGTGCACCGCCTCGGGATGTGCGTCAATGTAAGCGCGCAGCCCGCCCTTCAGACCACCCGCCAGCAGCTGTGCGATCAAGGCGCCGGAGAACGCGACCGGGTTGCCCCGCTGGCCATCCACCATCGGCACCACGACATCGGTAGCTTCGGGGCGATGACGAAAAGCCGATATCAGCTCTGATAATTCCTCGCTGCTGACGCCGGGCTGATCAGCCAGCGCAACCAGAATCAGATCGAAATCTGCGCCAAGCGTCTGCAAACCAATGCGCACTGACGACTGCTGACCTGCCTCTGGCGAGGGATTGCGAACTACCTGCATCGATGGCATTGACGGCGTTGACGGCATGAGCGACAGCGCTTTCTCGATGACTTCCGCATGGTAGCCCGTCACTATGGTCAGGTGCGCCACACCCATCGCCGACATCGCATCCCGCAAACGCTCCAGCAATGTCTGCCCTTCCAGTCGGATCAGACACTTGGGCATACGCCCCATTCGCGAGCCCTCGCCAGCGGCCAGTATCAGCGCACCGATGCGCAGGGCGGGGTTTTCGATTTTGCTCATGGTGTGCTCATTCATGCGCGTGGTTGGATCCGGTCTCCGTGGTCAGTGCGGCAATTACTTGCCACCCGTGCGGCAAACGACTGCCGCTCTCGCCCCGGAATGACTGCAATATGTGTCTGGTACGGATATTGCGACATACGCTGCACTTTCATGTTGCGTCTGTCAATGGACGAAAAATACCATGGTCACCAGCGTTACCAGCACCACCTCGACAAAGTCTGTGAGCGCCACTCCGCCCATCGCGCAAATCCGCGCTGAATTGACGGCGGCGCTGATCACTGCTGGCGTGACCGATGCCAAGGCCACCGACTCCACCCCGAAAGGCTTCCCGGATGGCGTCAACTGGACCGAGGCTTACAAGATGGTGACTCGGCGTGTCGAGGACAACAATGCCTCCACGCCCGGCAACCTGGTCTTGTCACCCGAGATGCTGAAAAAAGCACTGGCCGGAACGAAGACGCTGGCTGAACTGGGCGTGACCAGTCTCGCCCGCTACCCTCGTGGCACCACCGTGCAGGGAGCGCTGGACCAGCTGTTCATGAACAAATCGAATGGCGTTCTCTCATCAGCACTGGCCAAAGGTGGCGTGTACGATTTATCGGCTTTCCCGACCGGGACGACGGCCTATCAAGCTTTCAAGCTGATTGAAGATCCCGACAATCCCGGCAAAGTCTCGACTACACGTTATGCTGAGTACAAAGATGCCTACGCTGCATTGACCAGCCTCGGTATCACCTCGCTGCAAAACTTTCCACGGGCCAGTACCGCAATCGACGCCAAGAACCTGCTGGAGCCGAAAGCCGAGCTGATGCTTAAAATGGTCGGCGTGGACAAATCACTGTTCAAGGATCCGAGTATCTCATCACTGAACGGGCTCGCCCTGCTGACCAAGCTGCCTGACTCGATCAATCAGCTCAATGAACTGCCGGCCGGCACGACCTCTCAGGGACTCGCTGCCCAGGCACTCGCAGCAAAGAAGCTGGTCGCGATGGGCTATGACGATTTGTCAGTCTTCGCGAACATGAGCGCATTCAAGAGCACTGGTACGACGCCCACACCACTGACCGCAGTCAATGCGCTTCAACAAGTCCAGCGCTCTCCCAAGCCCTCGGATTTACCCAAGCCGACTTCGACCAGTACCGACCGGTATTTTCAGAGTACCCAGTCAGAGGAGAAGAAGAGCTATGGATCCCCGGTCAGGATTGTGAAATCGGTGCTGACCAAACCACCCGGTGAGCGCGTGGTGCCCAACACGCTACCACCGACCAGAGTCGTCACCGCCGCTGAAGTGCTCGCCCAAAACGTCGCCTACTGGACTAAAAAGACCACCTGAGCGGCAAAATCTCCGGGCTCTGGGTGAAGAATCGTTGTCAAACGAGTATTTTTTAGCGGATTCGGCGCCGAGTTCGGCCGTTCAGTGAGGTGATTTGCACATTTAACGCGACCGCAAAAGTTTCAATTGAGTAATGATTCCCCTATACTGAATTGTCATCTCTACCTACCGCGGGGGAAACATCATGAAAAAACATCTGATTGCGGCTGCCATTGCATTGACTGCATGCGCAGCTCATGCCGAGGGCGACTACAAGCCTTTTGTAATGTTCGACTATGGACAAGAAAAAGATCATCAGCATGATGCAAATGATCTGGCTCGTGACTATGTGAATGCGAATGTGACTGTCGGCGTAAAAGCGCCTAACAAGATCGAATACTCCGTCAAGGGCGGTCTGAGTCAAAGCGATCCTAACGACAGTACGAGCAAGTCGACCAGTAACAATATCGAATTCAAAGTTAAAAAGTCGTACGTTCTGACCGACTGGGCCCAGCCTTATGTGTCATTACGCTTGGGCGAGAAATTTAAATCTGACGGCAAGCATTTTACCCATTACGCAGTTGATGGCGGCGTCAAATTCAAGCTTGCCCAGAACCTTGCGTTCGATACTGGCGTGCGATACCGCAACAATCTGAGCAGATCAAGTTTCGAAAAGGCCGAAGGAAGCTCGGCTGAAGGCTACTCGTATGAAAGCGTTCGCTACCACGGCATGCTCTTATTCGATTTGGATAAATCCAATACCGTTGGACTTCGATACACGAAATCAAACGCAGATTACTATAAAGAAGAGAGGGAGGGCTGGCGAGTGCACTACCAGCACAACTATTAATCTGCAAAACGAATATCTTATTGGTACCTTTTCAAGGGTCTGCTTCACAGCAGGCCTTTTTTATTGGCACTCCATCAGGCAAGAGCACGCAAAAAAACGCCCCCGTACGGGGGCGTCAGAATGACGGCGATGATTCTGCGTATCGCTCTTGTCGATCAGAAGCTGATCTGGCTTCGCAGCATGATCGCTTTGACCTTGTCGATTGATGCGCCGCTCGAACCCGCAGCACCGCTCGTACTCACCAAGACCGGTGTATCGAACTTGGTCTCAACATAGTTCAACATGAAGCGGACATTGTCGTTGACGATCCAGTTCAGGCCATACGTGATGCCGGTAGCCTTGTCAGTGCGACCCGTCGCGCTTGTGAAATCAGAGCCATCAAGTTCGCTGACGCGAATACCGACCTGCCACGCACCCAAACCACCATTGGCCAGGCTGAACTTCTGGTTCGGCTTAATCCAGCCAAACGTACCTGTGCTGTTGCTGTAGTTGTGCGATTCACCGGTGATGTTCCACAGCACCTCGTTATAGTTCAGTTTGACCTCTTTCGAGCCGGCGCTGGTTTCGTCGTACTTGATACCAAAGAACTCACCCTGCGCCTTGTACGGACCGTAGGCAATCGCGTACTCAATATTTGAGCGGTTACGGCTGGAACCCGCACGAACGGTCTCTGTACCGTTGAAGAAACCATTCACGCCGCGGCTTTCGTCGCGAGCACTTGCATACGAAGTGCTTGCAACCACTGTTCCGGAGCTGTAACCAAGACCCAGGTGAGTTACGAGATCGTCACGGCCCATCAGCTTGGCCACGTTGACCGTACCACGACCGATGAAATCAGTACCATCGTACTGAGAGCTCTTATTGGCGCGACCACGCGACAGCGCCACGCCATAGCTGGTGCCCTCGCGCGGGCTGCCGTGCAACATCACACCGGTTTCTTTTGCGGGCACATATTCGCCCTCATTCTGGCTGGCGAAGCTGCGCTCCATGAAATCGATGTTGTTCGAGCTGGTCAGTTGCTCGAGGCTGAAAGGCATTTTGAACTTACCGAAACGAACCATGGCAGCCGGGTTGGCAGCATAGTCAAGGAAGGCAATATCCAGCGAGGTCGACGTATCGCCCATGCCATTGTCACCGCCGTAGGTGCCCTGCACTTCGAATTTCCAGTCTTTGTCGATCTGACCTCGTGCACCAAGGCGAGCGCGACGGATATCCAGCTTGTCAGTGAACGGATCAGTCGCAGCAGCGACACCACCATCGCTATACTGGCGATAATCCATGTGCAGGCGGCCCATCAACTGAATCGAATTACGACCATCAGCAGACTGAATGCCTATACCGTTCTTCATTACCTGACCAGCATCTGCATTCTTTTGCATATATGCATTCGCTTTGGCGACATCCTGGTCGATACGCTTCTCTTTAAACTCACGATTCTCAGCAGCTTCCTGAGCGGCCTTCATATGTTCGTTGTATTCTGCCTGAGTGATAACACCCTTCTTCAGCAGAAGGTCCATCATGGCTTTGACATCATCTGCCGCGGCATAAGCCGGAGCGGACAGGGAAGCGCACACAGTAGCGACTGCGACTGCGACACGCTTGGCTGCGATCATTTTCGGATTGGTCATTAGTTTTTCTCCGTTGACAGTGTGGCGAATGCAATCAAGGGCTGCGAAACGCTGTGCTCGTTGCGCCTTGCTTCTTAATTACTGGCCCCGATTATTAGTTTCAAATTTTTCAGATGTGTGACAGATCACAACAATTCAGTGGAAGTGTGATCTCGTGGACAAAACACAACATCATTCGCGTTTGTTTGTCATCAACGTGTCAAATAACAGATTTAGGGAGGGTGACAAGAACGTGCCAAATGGCTGAACAGGCCTGTCAAAAAATGCAGGGATAACAAAAACAGGCTCTCTGGCGAGCTGCGATATCATCCGAGTTGGCGGGTCGCCAGACCCAACCTCATACCGGAGAACCCGCGTGATATCCCTGAGAATCCTCGGCGCAAACGGCGGCATTGGTGGCACAGGTCGCCAGACCACCTGCTATCTGCTGGGCGATTCAGTGCTGGTGGATGCGGGCACCGGGCTGGGCACGCTGCCACTCGACGAGATGATGCGCATCGATCATGTGGTGCTGACCCATGCTCATCTTGATCATGTTGCCTGCCTGCCGCTGATGATCGATTCAGTCTGCGCGCAGCGTCAGACGCCCGTGCAGGTCTGGGCATTGCCGGAGGTGATTGCCACGCTCTCGGCTCATCTGTTCAATGACAAGATCTGGCCAGATTTCACCCGGATACCCACACCGGAACAGCCTTTCCTGAAACTCAATCCACTGACTTCGCCGCTGACGCTGGCGGGAATGGGCATTACCCCACTGCCGGCAAATCACGGCATTCCGGCCTGTGGCTTGAGAGTCGAACATGAAGGAGTGGCGGTGGCGTTTTCAGGCGATACAGCCGACTGCCCGGAATTCTGGTCAATGCTGCAGGAAGATAAAACGCTGAAAGCCGTCATCGTGGAGTGCTCCTACCCCGCAGCGCTCAAAGAAATGGCTTTGCTGTCCATGCACCTCGATACCAGCACGCTGCTGCCAAGGCTCGCGGCACTGCCCCGGCAAGTGACGCCGGTTGTCATTCATAGAAAGCCGGGATTGGAAGAGCAGATCAGTGCCGAACTTCGTAGCGGCCTGCGTGAGCAGGACCTGCGCCTGCCCGCGCCGGGAGATTTGCTGCGCTTCAGTGCCTGATGGCGTTGCGCATGTAAAGCTGGAGCAGCAAAGCCTCCAGCACCTGGGTCGCGATCCCGCCCTCTTTCGCCAGAAGATCGCGTAAGCCTTGCGCAGTGATCTCCAGACAAACCGTCGCACCGACCGCTTGCGCTGCTGCGCTGCGAACGCCGCCCGCGAGCAGTGCCTGCTCTCCAAAAGATTCGCCCGCCGCCAGCAGCGCCAGCTGTCGCTGGCTGTTGCGATCGATGATGGCTACCTGTCCGCTCTGGATGACATAAAAACTGTGTGCCGAATCACCGGGCTCGAACAGTACCTGCCCGTCGGCATAATTGACTGGTTTAAATCCGCTCATGACAGAGTCGCCGGGGGCGCCTTCAAATCGAGTATGCGCATGGTCGTGAACCGACAGATGCCTTTCAGACCGGCATTCAGACGGCGTACCTCGCGCAGTGCACGATCGAGCGGAATGAGCTTGGTGGTGACCACAGAGGTTGCGACGGCATCCCACTCAAAGACCACATCCGCCAGACCTTCCGCCATGCCGAACACGCTGCCCGGACCGAACAGCATCTTGCCGCGAGCATCCGTGGTCTCCACCGTGCCGGAGATCACGATGTGCGCAAACACAGCGTGCTCTCCACGTTCAGCGATCTTTTGTCCTGGCTGGAACACGCCCGACTTGAGGTCGCTGCCCCAGAGCTTGAAGAACAAACGCTCGGCGCTGGAAAACTCATGATGATCGAAGGCCTCGATGGCCTGCTTCGAACGCGGATCAATGATGCCGAGCGCCCTGAAGCGCTGCATATCCATGCCGAAGAGAATAGGGTCCTGTGAATCGGTGCTCATGCTTGCCTGTCTTTTGGAGTTTTCGTGGTTATTATCAGAGCAGCGAACTTGATTATAAATGCTCGACACCGGTCAGATGGTCTTACGCCGCTGCCACCAGACCTGCATTTTCAATTTAAAAACGTAGCGCTGTCTGAAGGAATAATTTAATTTTCAATTTGAAAACAAATCCGCATGCCGACATTGTCGTGTCACGACGATGTGTAATAAGATGGTTTGGCAGTCAGATAAACCAACAATAAACAAAGAGAGACATGCATGCTCCCCGCCCTGTCGTCTGACGACTACGCATCCACCGGCGAGCGCCTCCCATTCTGCTAAACGATCCCCAGAGGACTGTGATGGATATTTCCAAGGCTATCGATATACGCACGGCCATGCGCGCTTCCGGCGTGATCATGGCTTACAACGGTGCTGTCTCGGATGAACTGATGGTGACCCTGGCCGATATTCTCAAGTCCCGCATGGAAGCCATGGACGATGCCAAGCGCTCGCGCACCGTGTTCTCCGTGTTCATGGAAGGCATGCAGAATCTGATCTGGCATGGCCGTACCGATCAGGGCGCGTCAGGCATGGTGTGTATCTCTCAGCAGGAACAAGAGATCACCATCGTTTGCGGAAACCGGATTCGTCGCGATGACTCAGTGAAGCTGAATGAAACGCTGGAACAACTGCAGACTGCTGACAAGGACACCATACGCCAGCTGTACCGCGAGGGCATGTCGAAATCCAATGAGCACGAAGGCCCGGGCGCGGGCCTGGGTCTGCTGGAGATCGCGCGGCGCGCATCGCACCCGATCTCATTCGCGTTCATGGATGTGGATGCAGACCATGTGGATTTTTTTCTGGCGGCGAGGATTTGAGGAGAGCTTTCAATGAGTGAATTGAACATCGCAGCAACCGAGCGCACGCCGGAAATCCAGCTGTCCACCGCCAACGGTATTTTCAGCATGAAGGGCGAATCCTTTCCGGAGGATGTCTCGGCGTTCTACGGACAAGTCATCGTCGCGGTCGATCAGCTGGCAGGTCATTTGTCCAAACCGCTGACTGTAGATGTCGCGATGGTCTACATCAACAGCTCCAGCATCAAGGCCATGTTCCGGATCTTCGAAGGTCTGGAGGCCGTGCGCAAGAATGGGCAATCGCTGACCATCACCTGGCACTATCAGGAAGACGACGACATCATGCAAGAGCTGGGCGAGGATTTCAAAGACCGGTTCCCTGATCTGCCGATCGAGGTCAAGGCCGCGTGAGTACCAGTGGCGAAGATACGCTGTTCGATCTCTACGATCGCGAGAAGCGACTGCTGGCCGAGGGGCCGGAGCTGCTCAAAAGTGGCGATGAAACCGAGCTGCGCGCCTTTGCTGAAAGGCTGTTCGAACGTTTCGCCAGAATTGTGCGCGAGAACGAAGACCTCACACGTCACTCCGACCGGCAAGAGCAGCGGCTGGTCAAACTGAATCAGAATCTCAAGACGCAGACGCGCGAACTCGATCAGCGCAAGACCGAGCTGGAGAACTTGTCGCAACAGCTGGCCAAATACCTGCCACCGCAGATTCATCAGGCGCTGTTCGAAGGCAAGCATGACACCCAGATTGCCACGCAGCGGAAAAAGCTCACGGTGCTGTTTTCCGACATCAAGAATTTCACTCAAACGTCGGAATCTCTGCAACCAGAAGCGCTCACAGAGTATCTGAATGAATACTTCTCAGAAATGACCCAAATCGCGCTGGATAACGGCGCCACCATCGACAAATACATGGGCGATGCGATGATGGTCTTCTTCGGCGATCCCGAATCACGCGGCGTGCGAGAGGATGCACGCGCCTGCGTCGAGATGGCATTATCCATGCTGGAGAAGCTGAAATCTTTACAGAGGCGCTGGCGGGCCAGCGGCTTTGAAAATCCTTTCGAGATACGTATCGGTATCAACACGGGTTACTGCAATGTCGGTAATTTCGGCAGTGAACAGCGGCTGTCTTACACGATCATCGGGGGCGAGGTGAATCTCGCACAGCGGCTGGAAGCCAACGCCGATGTCGGCGGCATACTGATGAGTTATGAGACTTTCGTGCATGTGGAAGACATGGTCACTGCAGAAAAGCGCGGCGCAATCCAGATGAAGGGCATCGCGCGCGATGTGCAAACCTATGCGGTGACGGGCCGGCGTACTGAATCCTCCTCACCTGCATTCAATTTCGACCATCCGGCAGGTGTGTCGATTGATCTTGATCCGACGATACTGGATTCCGAGGAACGGGCAGCACTGGCCGACAAATTATCAGCACTGGCGACCCAGTTACGCGATTCCTGAAAATCGACGATACCGCTACAGACTCTGGTGATCAGTGTTTGTAGCCATAGGCGGCCATGATCTCGCGCGCCTTGTCAGATTTCATGAAACTCATCAGCGCCTTCGCAGCGTCAGAATTTCTGCCCTGCTCCAGCAGCACCGCATCCTGCCGCAACGGGTCATGATAGCTCTCGGGTACGACCCATCCTGAGCCTGACTTCAGTTTGCCGTTGTGCCACACCTGCGCGAGTGCGACAAAACCCAGATCGGCATTACCGCTCGTGACGAACTGATGGGCTTGAGCGATATTCTCCCCCTGGACCACTTTAGGCTCCAGTCTGGTCAGCACACCCAGCTTTTGCATCGTCTGGACAGCCGCCATTCCGTACGGCGCGACTTTGGGATTGGCGATTGCGAGGAAGCGGAAGCTACCGCTAGTCAATACGTCGGCGCTGTCAGTCACTACACTCTCTTTGGGTGACCACAGAATCAAGCGGCCGATCGCATAGGTAAAGCGAGAACCTGCCACTGCCCTGCCTTCTTTCTCCAGCTTTGCCGGGGTTTCATCATCCGCCGAGAGAAAAATTTCAAACGGGGCGCCGTTACTTATCTGTGCATAAAACTTTCCGGTAGCACCCGGTGTCAGCAACACCTTGTGTCCGGTATGGGATTCAAAAGCCGAAGCAATGTCTTTCATCGGTGAGGCAAAGTTGGCGGCCACCGCCACCCGGATATCAGCCGCGATACCTACCGCAGGAGCCAATAGACACATTAACGCTAACAACACTCGCTTCATCTCATTCCTCCTGCTTCAGAACCTGAATAACGCACCAACACTTACCCCCGACTGACCTTTTTTGCTCTCCGAATAAACCGTTCCGTTGGTAGAGGTATCCGGAACCCATTTGTCATAGAGAGTAAAGCCAGCGGTTGCATCTTTTTCGCGGGAGACGGTCGCATAATCAATGAAAAAATCCCACTCTTTGTAGGGGGACCATGTCAGACCCGTGGCAATCATTTGCAGGTCATTCTTCCCCTTGCTGGAAGATTTATCATGCACCTGATACCAGCCAGCATTCCAGCTCACCGCCGGCATGAAACGGTATACCGCACCCGCAAAGAAAGTATCGGCATCGACCCGGCCTGTGGTTGCGCCGGTCGAAAAAGTCCCACCGACAACCGACGATGGGTTGCGTGTCATGACGAAACCGGTATTCAGTGTGAGTTTGTTCAGCGTGTATTTAGCGGCGATGAAGTCAGCGCGATTATTCACGTCGGACGCATTGGACAATTTAGCTTCGACGTGGTTGTAGCCGAGTTCCAGACCGCCACTATTGTAACGTCCGCCTACGTAATAATTCGTGCCCTTTTGCTCATCGTCGGGCGCGCCGCCAAAAGAAACTGCGGCATCGACCGTCAAGCCGTCGAATACCGGAGAGATGTAGCGGATCATTTTATCCGCACGGTTGATACCCGACGCCCCGTGAAAACCGACATAGCGCCCAACGGGCTTCAGGCCACCGAAATTCCAGTTCTGCCGGGCGTCGAATGCGCTGTTGAGTTCATTCTGAAGGTTGGGACCCCGGCCGAGTATCAGCGTGCCCTTCTCCTTGCTGATCAGGCGGAAGTTGGCCTCGCGATCGAATACCGGGTTACCCCCTGCTGTGTAACCGTATCCCCCGGCATCCTTACCCAGAGCTCCCGTCCTGGCAGAGAAGTTCGATTCGAGCGTAACGACAGCCCTGACATCATCAGCCAGCTCGCGGCCAAGCCGCAGGCCAATACGGTTGTTTCCCTTGGGCTGGTCACTCATGCCCGACGCGTCGCTGTTTTCCGAGGTCATGTGTGAGGCGGCGTAATAGCCCGCTGACACTTGCCCATAAATTTCGGTAGTGAACTTGCGCTCAGCTTCTGCTTTCTTCTGCAGCTCCTGCGTATGCTTGCGGATATCCTGCGCCTGATTGAACTCCTTGATCTCCTGGCTATCTGCTGCCTTTTTCAGCTTCTTGTCATACTCATCTTGCGTGAGGATTCCCTTCTCCAGCAGAATTTCCAGCAGTGCTTTCACATCCTCTCCGGCCCAGACATTTGCGCTGACAGGAATATTCGCCAACAGGGCCACCATGCAGACCACTTTCGCGTCGAATTTCGCAGCTTTCATTCGAATTTCTCTCACCTTTCAAAATATATAAAGATAATTTTGACAAAATATATCATACTTTATTTTGATTCTTAAGTTAACAACCAGGCAATCTCGTCAGTGAAAACGGGGCTAGCGAATGCTCTGCAAGCACACCAGCGCTGGAAGGAACTCAACGAACGAGCACTTCAGGGCCCGTTCGAATCACAGTATGGCAATCAGGGTCTTCTTATGACTCGCCTGCGCTCAAAATGAGCGGGATCAGCGCTCGCCCAGTAGGTCTTAAAGGGCTCGGGCAAGCTGCTTACACTGCTCTCATCCAGCAAAGCGCCTTCTGCGACGACCGGCAGCGTGGTCGCCAGCGGCACCGGATGCCCGTCTGCCTCGCGCACCATGATGTGATCGGCAGTGATGTCATTTGGATGCTCCAGACCAGCAGCACCCACTAGCTCGGCAAGCGCCTCAACGGTCAGCTCATGGAAGTTCATCACACGTGTCGCCTTGTCGCCGACCACCAGCGCGCGCTGACGGTTCGGGTCTTGCGTGGCGACACCGGTTGGGCAATGATCGGTATGACAGCTGCGCGACTGGATGCAGCCCAGAGCGAACATAAATCCCCGCGCAGAATTGCACCAGTCAGCGCCAAGGGCAATCGCGCGCGCAATATCAAACGCCGAGATGATCTTGCCCGATACGCCGACCTTCACAAGATCGCGCTTGCCAATGCCGACCAGCGTGTTATGTACCAGCCGCAGACCTTCGCGCATCGGCATTCCGACATGATCGGCAAACTCGACCGGCGCAGCGCCGGTGCCCCCCTCGCTACCGTCAACTACAATGAAATCGGGCCAAGTATCAGCCTGCATCATTGCTTTGGCGATGCCGAACCACTCCCAGGGCTGTCCGATGCAGAGCTTGAAACCCACGGGCTTTCCGCCAGAGAGTTCGCGCAGCTGACGAATGAAAGCCATAAGCTCGATCGGGCTGGAAAATGCACTGTGCGCCGCAGGAGAGACGCAATCCTGGCCAAGAGATACGCCGCGTGCTGCCGCAATCTCGGGCGTGACCTTTGCCGCTGGCAGCACGCCTCCATGACCAGGCTTCGCCCCCTGCGACATTTTTATTTCGATCATTTTGACTTGTGGCGCTGTAGCCTGCTCAGCAAAGCGCTGCGGATCAAATTGTCCTGCCGGTGTGCGGCAGCCGAAATAGCCTGAGCCAATCTCCCAGACCAGATCACCGCCATGCTCGCGGTGATAGGCGGAGATGGATCCTTCGCCAGTATCGTGATAAAAGCCGCCCATCTTCGCGCCACGGTTCAGCGCGAGAATCGCATTCGGCGACAGTGAGCCGAAGCTCATCGCTGAAATATTGAAAATCGATGCGTCATAGGGCTGAGTGCATTGTGGACCTCCGATACGTACACGAAAGGTTTCAGGATCGGCCTCACAAGGTGCAGCGGAATGCCCGATCCATTCCGTGTCGGAGCCATACACTGATTTGATCGTCCCAAAACCACGCTTGTCATTCATGCGCTTGGCACGGGTGTACACCATCGCACGCTGGTTGCGTGAGAACGGCAGGTTCTCTTCATCGCTTTCGAGGAAATATTGGCGTATCTCCGGACGGATATATTCAAGCATGAAGCGTAAATGTCCAGACACCGGATAATTGCGCAATATCGAATGATGCTCCTGCCGATAGTCGCGCCAGCCCACAATGAACAGCAACAGACAAATGAGCGATAGAAGGTACGAGAAGGGCAAGAAAAGAAATACCCCGAATCCCGACAATACCCAGGGCAGAAAACGTGAATACTCAGCCATTGGCGGTCTCCTCTGCATGATGAAGGCTCTGCGCTGCTATGCCGGCAACTTTGGACTTGCGCGTCAATTAGTTGAATTCGATGGTCACCTGCGGATCACCCGGCAAGCCAATGTACTGCACTCTTGCCTTCATGCCGGGTTTAGGCGGCACAGGGTTGATGAAGCCGCCCAGGCTCAGCAGATCGCCTTTTTTCAGACGAATGCCGTCTTTTTTAAGTTCTCTGGCAAGCCAGATCGCGGCGTTGATCGGATTATCCATCAGCACGCTGCCTTTGACGCGACCGATCTCTTTATTTTCAGCGTCATCGGTCATCACGACCGTCATGTTCGCAAGCGAATCTAGAAAGGCCTGTGTTTTTTGAACAGGGATTTCCATGCCCGTTACGCCACCGCGAAATGCCACGTTCGTCGCAATCATCGCGTTGCCGCTGAACTGACCTTCCAGCATCAAATCAGGCAGCTCAATGAAAGGAATCACCGATTCCAGATAGCCCAGCGCTTCAAGCGGAGTCTTGGCATCAGCAAGGCGGGGGTCTTTTACCTCGACGAGAAAATCTGCTTCCACTAATGGGCGCACCCCGAAGTCGGACGGGAGCACGGCGATAATGTCGACGAAATTTCGGTCGTACATGTAGCCCCATTTGGGACCATCAACACCGAAACGCTGCTGCAGCACAGGATTGGCAAACGCTGCCTTGTAGCCGATAGGGCTGCCCAAAAATTTCGGCAATTTTTCTCCGAGTTTGCGCTTTGCGCATTCGGCATCCGCGAGGCTGATGTCATTGCCAAAACCTTTGCTGAGCTTGCGTTTTGCAAAGTCAGACAAATAGGCATCAATCGCTGCATCGTCCGGGCAGGCTGCCAGCGCCGACGTAGGGCACACCATCATTGCGGCGAACATCAGTGACAGCGCTAGCGAGGATTTATTAAGGACTGCGTTGAACATGATTATTCTCCAAGGATTTTTCTCACTGGAGAATAGCACGGTCACCCGAGAGCTCGAGTTCATCAAATGTATGAGTTAACGCTTGAACAATCCCTGCTGCGCGCAAGGTCAGCGCCTCCAGAAATCCGGGCTGAATACAACGATCAGCGTGAACAGCTCCAGACGTCCCAGCAGCATTGCTGCCGAGCAGACCCATGTCTGGAAATCCGTTAGTACTTCAAAGGTGGTCGATGGCCCGACCTGATTCAGGCCGGGGCCAGTGCTGTTGATGCATGCGATCACCGCCGTAAATCCCGTGACCACATCTGCACCAGAAAATAGCATCAGCATCGTGAAGAAAATGATGCTGGCACCATAAAGAAAAACAAAGGCGAGCACGGAGTACAGAATGGCCGTGCCAAACGGGCGACCATTCAGCTTCACCGTCACCTGCGCACGTGGATGGACCAGTCGCCGAAGCTCGGCGTAGCTTTGCTTAAGTAGCAGTTGCGCGCGCACCATCTTGATGCCGCCGCCTGTTGACCCTGCCGCGGTAGCGAAACAGCACAGGAAAAGCATGTACACCGGTGCGAACGATGGCCACAAGTTATAATCGGTATTCGCAAATCCGGTCGTCGTTGCGATAGAAACGACATTAAATGCAGAGAAGCGCAGCGAGGTAAGCGCATCCGGATAAACGCGCTCTCGCCACAAGAAATACGCAACCAGACTGACGCTGAAGATCATCAGCAGCCAGAATGCCTGTGCCTCTCGATCAACCACATAGGGGCGCAGCGTGCGGCGCGTCAGCACCAAAAAATGTGTCGCGAAATTGATTCCCGCCAGCAGCATGAAGGCAACACAGATAGCTTCCAACAGCGGCGAGTTGAAATGCCCGAAGCTGGCATCGTGCGAAGAAAATCCCCCAAGCCCCATGGTGGAAAAGCCATGGAGCAACGCGTCGTCCATCGGCATACCGCCCAACCAGAACGCGCCCACGCAGGCAGATGTAATCAGCGCATACACGAACCACAGCCCCTTGGCTGTCTGTGCAATCCTCGGCGTCAGCTTGTCGTCTTTCATCGGACCGGGTGTCTCGGCTTTGAAGGCCTGACTGCCGCCTACTCCCAGCAACGGCAGAATGGCGACTGAGAGAACGACCACCCCCATGCCACCAATCCAGTTCATGAAACAGCGCCAGAAATTGATTGAAAATGGCAATGTATCCAGGTTGCTAAGAACAGTGGCGCCCGTCGTCGTCAGCCCAGAGACTGCCTCGAAATAGGCATCAGTGAAAGACATACCGGGAAACTGAAAGATGAGCGGCAGGCAGGCGAACAAGGGAGCGATTGTCCAGGTGAGCGCCGCCAGCAAAAACCCGTCACGTGCCTGCAGATCCGGCGCCTTGACCTTCAGCCGGGTCTGACGCCAGAACACATAACCAAACAACAAAGTGAGACCAATCGCCTTGATGAAGCTATCGTCAGCGCCATCGGCAGCTGCCAGCGAGACAAACCAGGGAATCATCATCACGCCCGCGACAACCATGATGACGAACGACAGCACGTGAAGAACGACGGTAAGGCGCACCATGACCGTCTCCTAGAGGAAAAGACCGCTGACCTGCAGCAGCCTTTCTACGCGCGGAATAATTTTTTTATCTGTGACGAAGATAACGAGGTGGTCCTCAGGTTCGATCACTTCGTCATGATGCGCCATGATCACCCTGCTTCCACGCACAATAGCACCCAGCGTCGCACCCATCGGCCAGTTGATCTCTTCAACCTTGCGCCCCACGACCTGACTGGTATTCCGGTCGCCATGAACAATCACCTCCAGCGCCTCGGAAGCGCCGCGACGCAGGCTGTGCGCTGCATCGACATCCGCACGCCTCACATGCGAAAGAATGTCGCTGATCGCCGCCTCGGCCAGACCGATTACGATATCGATGTTGCTGCGCTCAAGCAGATCGACATAAGCGCTCTGGTGAATCAATGCGACCACACGCGACGCACCGGAACGTTTGGCAAGCAATGAGGCGATGATGTTGCGGTCATCGCTGCCGGTCGCTGCCACAAAAAGATCGACCTCTTCTATTCCCTCGCTCTCAAGCAGCTCGGCATCACTCTCATCACCGCGCAACACCAGCGTGTGTTTCAACACGCCCGATAAGTATTTGGCGCGGTTCTTGTCAGGCTCGATCAGCTTCACGTTCAGACGCCCTTCGAGCGCCGAGGCCAGGCGGTATCCGATATCTGAACCGCCGGCGATCATCACTCGCTTGACGGGCTTGTCCATCTTGCGAAGTTCCTTCATCACGGTACGCATATCGCCACTCTCGGCGAGGAAGAAGATCTCGTCACCGTTTCGCACGACAGTCTCGCCATCCGGTCTGACCGCACCATTCTCACGGAAGATAGCCACGATGCGCGCATCGATTTTCGGCAGATGGCGCGGCAGCTCAGAGATAGGGCGGCCGACCAGCAGGCCGTCAGCTCTTGCACGTATGGCCACCAGCCTGACGCGCCCATGCGCAAAATCCAGCACTTGCAGCGCTTCGGGAAACTCGACCAGTTTAA
>JACCDH011001670.1_pt1 | contig 33278 bp, 27 predicted proteins | sample 7442481 | NCBI WGS metagenome assembly JACCDH01 (sample SAMN15323433, study PRJNA562643) | freshwater metagenome | isolation source: river surface water | place: USA:Blue River Watershed | collected 2017-08-15
GTATACAAACCAGGTAACGTAAAATTAACTCCAAAAATCTTGAAAAACTCTCAAGATTTCGTTCAAAACAAATACAACACAGGAGCTAATCCAGTTGATTTTGTTTTCCACGGTGGATCAGGTTCTACTCTAGAAGAAATTAGAGAGGCTATCGGATACGGTGTAGTTAAAATGAATATCGATACTGATTTGCAATTTGCTTACACAGAAGGAATTCGTGATTATATGGTTAAAAACATTGAGTACTTGAAATCACAAATTGGTAACCCAGAAGGTGCCGATGTTCCTAACAAGAAATATTATGACCCAAGAAAATGGGTACGCGAAAGTGAAGTTACATTCAATACAAGATTAGAGCAAGCATTTGCTGATTTGAACAATGTAAATACTTTGTAATTACAAAGTAAAAAATACGAGGTAACGAAGTTTAAGAATTAAATTTTAACAGGTTAGAATGTAAAGTAATGAAGTTAAACTTCTAATCACCAACATCTAACTTCCAACTTTAAAAATATGGCTTGGTTTAAAAGACAAGAAAAAGGAATCACTACTCCTACCGAAGAAAAAATGGATGTTCCAAAAGGTCTTTGGTACAAATCCCCAACAGGAAAAATTATTGATGCAGAGGAATTAGCACGTAACTTGTACGTGAGCCCTGAAGATGATTTTCATGTTCGAATTGGAAGTGAAACTTATTTTGAAATCTTATTCGACAATAATGAATTTATTGAGTTGGATAAAAACATGACTTCAAAAGACTCTTTACATTTTGTGGACACCAAAAAGTATTCAGATCGTCTAAAAGATGTGACTTCAAAAACCAAGTTGAACGATGCTGTTCGTACTGGAGTTGGAAAATCAAAAGGAAAAGATTTAGTGGTTTGTTGTATGGATTTTGCTTTCATTGGCGGGTCTATAGGAGGGGTTGTTGGTGAAAAAATCGTAAGAGGAATTGACCATGCTATCCAGCACAAAATGCCTTTCGTAATGATTTCGAAATCAGGTGGAGCGCGTATGATGGAAGCTGCATTTTCTTTGATGCAATTAGCCAAAACATCTGTAAAATTAGTTCAATTAGCCGAGGCTAAACTACCTTACATTTCACTTTGTACTGATCCAACAACTGGAGGAACAACTGCTTCTTACGCCATGCTGGGAGATATCAACATCTCTGAACCTGGTGCCTTAATTGGATTTGCTGGTCCTCGTGTTGTTAGAGACACTACAGGAAAAGATTTACCAGAAGGTTTTCAAACCGCAGAGTTCCTTTTAGAACATGGTTTCTTAGATTTTATCACGCCTAGAAAAGAATTGAAAGACAAGGTCAACTTGTACATCGATTTAATTCAAAACAATGATATTAGATAAATAAAAAATCCCGAATTACTTCGGGATTTTTTTATGCTCAACCACAATACATTTTACATTCCTGTTCGAATTGCCTCTACAGGATCCAATTTAGCAGCGGTAATAGCAGGCAAAATTCCAGAAATTAATCCAATTAATGCCGCTAATCCAGTTCCTAAAAGCACATTGCTCATACTTAATACAAACTCAAAATCTAGCGCTTTTGTCAACACAACTGAGATAATCCAAACCAAAAACAAACCTACCAACCCACCGATAACAGAAAGTATAACTGCTTCAAAAAGAAATTGAAACAGAATAAATTTATTCTTTGCTCCTAACGATTTCTGAATTCCTATTAAATTAGTTCTTTCTTTTACCGAAACAAACATAATATTAGCAATTCCAAAACCACCTACTAATAACGAAAAACCACTAATAATCCAACCCACCACATTCATCTGACCTACTATACCATCAATTAAATCCGTAAATCCAGACAAAACATTGATGAAAAAATTATCTATTTCATCTGTTTTCATTCCGCGATAATTTCGCAATTTTTGACCCAACTCCGCTTTAAATGCATCCATATCCACTCCTTTTTCAGGCTTTACCAGAATCACAGGAGTCATAGCATCATTATTATCGCCATACATTCGTCTTAAAAAATTAACAGGAATAAATACTGAAGTATCATTACTATCTCCAAACATTCCCGCCCCTTGTTTTTTCAACACTCCTATCACCGAAAATCGTTGACCATACAAACGAATATCTTTACCTATTGGATTACTCCCTTCAAATAAGTTTTGAGCAATTTCGTTTCCCAAAACAATAACAGCAGCTCCTGAATTGGACTCGGACTCATTATAAAATCGACCTTCGTCAAATTCTAAACCTTGAATATCAATAAATTCATGAGAAACAGGTACAATATTTACAGCACTCACAGAAGCCGATTGATATTTTATAGATTCACTTTTAACAAAAAGTTGGAATCCCATTTGATCCAAATTGTTCATAGAATTTTTCAAATATTCATATTCGTCATATTTTACATCTGGAAATTGTTCTCTTTTCCACTGTGGTATTTCGGACGGACCAAAAGAAAAACGCATTAAATAAATAGTATTTTTATCCAAGCTACTCAAATCTTTTTTGATTTTTTTATCCAATGAGTCTACTGCTGCTAGTACTGCTATAATAGAAAAAATACCAATAGTAACTCCCAACAAAGAAAGTAACGTGCGGAGTTTATTATTGCGCAAAGCATTCATTGCAAAACCAAAACTCTCTTTTAATAATCGAAGATAAACTAACATACTATTTTTCTTTTGTATCCATGTAAAATTGAGCAAATTTTATTCAAAAACCTAATAAAAAAAATCTCCACAATAAGTACTCATTTTTAGCATAATGTTACAACTTTAGAATGAGATTTATAATCAAAAAAAAACTATTTTTGCACTTTAAAATTTTAACTACACAATGAGCACAACTAAATCGATTCAATCGGCATTAATTTCAGTATTTTCAAAAGACGGTCTTGAACCAATTGTTAAAAAATTACATTCACAAAATGTAACACTTTATTCTACAGGAGGAACAGAAGACTTTATCAAAAATTTAGGCATTCCTGTAATTCCTGTAGAAGATGTAACTTCTTACCCATCTATCCTTGGCGGAAGAGTAAAAACATTGCACCCAAAAGTTTTTGGAGGTATCCTAAACCGTCAAGATAATGAAAGTGATGTACAGCAAATGAAGGAATTTGACATTCCTCAAATTGATTTAGTGATTGTTGATTTGTATCCTTTTGAAAAAACAGTAGCATCAGGCGCTAGCGAAGCAGATATCATTGAAAAAATTGATATTGGTGGAATTTCATTGATTCGTGCTGCTGCAAAAAACTTTAAAGACACTGTAATTGTAGCTTCTGTTGACGATTATGGCTTGTTTTTAGATATGATTACCAATCAAAATGGTGCTACTACCTTAGAAGACAGAAAATTGTTAGCTACAAAAGCATTTCATGTTTCTTCTAATTATGACGGTGCAATTTTCAACTACTTTAATACAGACGAAACCATTTATAAAGAAAGTATCGCTAATGGCCAAGTGTTGCGTTACGGGGACAACCCACACCAAAAAGGATTTTTCTTTGGCGAATTTGACAAAATGTTCAACAAGGTTCACGGAAAAGAATTATCATACAACAACCTTCTTGATGTAGATGCTGCGGTAAATTTAATTAATGAATTTAAGAATGACGGACCAACATTTGCCATTCTTAAACACAATAACGCTTGCGGATTAGCAACTAGAAAATCGATCAGCGAAGCATATTTAGCCGCTTTGGCTTGCGACCCAACTTCAGCTTTTGGAGGTGTATTGATTGCTAATACTAAAATTGATGTAGCTACAGCAACCGAAATCAACAAGTTATTCTGCGAAGTAGTTATCGCTCCTGCTTTTGACACAGAAGCTATCGCTATTTTGGAAGAAAAGAAGAATAGAATTATATTAATTCAAAACGAAGTTGAATTACCCCAAAAACAGGTACGCACTTGTTTGAATGGAATTCTAGTTCAAGACAGAAATAACATTACAGATACTAAAGAAGATTTAAAAACCGTAACACTAACAGCCCCAACCAATCAAGAGGTAGAAGACTTAATTTTTGCTTCAAAAGTGTGTAAAAACACTAAGTCTAACACAATTGTTTTTGCTAAAAACGGAACACTTATCTCTTCTGGAACAGGTCAAACCTCTAGAGTTGACGCTTTAATGCAAGCTATTGACAAAGCCAATGCTTTTGGTTTTGACTTGCACGGTGCTTCTATGGCAAGTGACGCTTTCTTTCCATTTCCTGACTGTGTGGAATTAGCAAAAAAAGCGGGAATCACAGCCGTAATACAACCAGGAGGATCAATTAAAGACCAGTTAAGTATCGATTATTGTAATGAAAATAAATTAGCAATGGTATTTACAGGAACGAGTCATTTTAAACATTAATTTGTTTAACTTTGCTCGTTAGATAATTTTTAAATTTTAAACCCCGCTTAAGCTTATGGGATTTTTTGATTTTATGACCGAGGATATCGCAATCGACCTTGGTACCGCAAACACATTAATAATCCACAACGACAAAGTTGTTATAGATAGTCCTTCCATTGTTGCCCGAGACAGAATCTCAGGAAAAATCATTGCCGTTGGTAAAGAAGCTAACATGATGCAAGGAAAAACTCACGAAAACATCAAAACCATTCGACCTTTGAAAGATGGTGTAATTGCTGATTTTGATGCGTCAGAGAAAATGATAAATATGTTTATCAAAAGTATTCCTGCGCTAAAGAAAAAGATGTTTACTCCTGCTCTACGAATGGTGGTTTGTATTCCTTCAGGAATTACCGAAGTGGAAATGAGAGCGGTAAAAGAATCGTGTGAACGAGTGAATGGCAAGGAAGTATATTTGATTCACGAGCCAATGGCTGCTGCTATCGGTATTGGGATTGATATTATGCAACCAAAAGGAAATATGATCGTGGATATCGGAGGTGGAACTACCGAGATTGCTGTAATAGCTCTTGGAGGTATTGTTTGTGACAAATCAGTTAAAATTGCTGGAGATGTATTCACGAATGACATTATTTATTACATGCGTACGCAACACAATTTATTTGTGGGAGAAAGTTCAGCCGAAAAAATCAAGATCCAAATTGGAGCTGCAATAGAAGATTTAGAAACTCCACCAGATGACATGTCTGTTCAAGGGCGTGATTTATTAACTGGTAAACCAAAACAAGTAGAAGTATCTTATCGAGAAATTGCTAAAGCCTTAGATAAATCAATCCAACGTATTGAAGATGCTATTATGGAAACCTTATCACAAACTCCACCAGAATTAGCGGCTGATATTTATAATACAGGTATATACCTTGCGGGTGGGGGCTCTATGTTAAGAGGACTTGACAAACGTATCTCACTAAAAACAGACTTACCTGTTTACATTGCAGAAGACCCATTAAGAGCTGTTGTAAGAGGTACTGGAATGGCTCTTAAAAACATCAATAGATTTAAAAGTATCTTGATTAAATAGTCTTACGAAAAAGTCATAAATAACACACATTTAAAAAATGCAGCAAATATTTAATTTTATATTTAAAAACAGTAATCGCTTACTGTTTTTGCTGCTTTTAGGTATTTCATTGACCCTAACTATTCAATCGCATTCTTTTCACAGAAGTAAGGTAATTAGTTCAGCTAATTTTCTAAGCGGAGGAGTTTATGAACAACTAAATGAATTTGACGAATACCTCAACCTGCGATCTCAAAATGAAGCTTTAGTTCAAGAGAATGCTGCTCTTAAAAGCTTATTATTTAACAAAAAAGACACCTCTGCTATTAGAAAATTGGATAGTATTAAAGGTGTAAAACCAAGTGACATTATTGTTTCTAAAGTAATACACAATTCTTACAATGTTTATGAAAACTATCTCACTATTAATTCTGGAGAATTGCAAGGCGTAAAACCAGATATGGGAGTAGTCAATAGCTTAGGAATTGTGGGGATTGTAGACAATACTTCTCCACATTATGCAACTATAATAAGTATTTTAAATAAGAAATCTCAAATTAATGCTAAAATCAAAAAATCAAATCATTTTGGTTCATTAATTTGGAATGGTAAAAGTACTGGATTTGTACAACTAATAGATGTACCTCGATTAGCCTCTGTTAGAAAAGGAGACACCATAGTAACAGGAGGACAATCTGTAATCTTCCCTGAAAATATTAATATTGGCATTATTGATAAAGTATACATTGATAACGAAACCAATTATTACACTTTAGACGTAAAACTATTTAATGATATGACTAATCTAGGTCATGTGTATATCATAAAAGGTAAAGATCGTCAAGAAATTATGAATCTAGAAAAACGAGAAGAAAATGAATAGTAGTTTGTTTTTCAATATTTTCAGATTTTTCATTTTACTTACCATACAGGTTATTGTTTTTAATAACATTAACCTCTTTGGATTTATTAGTCCGTTCCCATACGTTTTATTTATTATTCTTTACCCTGTAAACGGTAATAAATCTGGTTTACTAGTGACAAGTTTTTTATTAGGTTTGATATTGGACATGTTTAGCAATTCGGGCGGAATTCACACTACTGCTTGTTTAACATTAGCCTACTTCAGACCTGCTATATTCAAATTTGCCTTTGGAGTAAGTTACGAATACCAAACCATAAAACTAAATGATGTTTTAACCCCTGAACGATTCTCTTTTATTTTAGTATCAGTACTCATACACCATTTAGTGTTATTCATATTAGAAGCGTTTGAATTTAACTTATTTTGGGATATTTTACTACGCACTCTGCTTAGCAGTATTCTCACAATTATTATTTCTATTGTCATCATATATTTAATTAAGCCTAATAAAAGATGAGAAAAATTTTGCTGCCTACCCTGATTATTGTTGCAGCATCATTGCTGGTATTACGAATATTTTACCTACAAGTTATTGATGATTCATTCAAATTGAAATCAGATAATAACGCGATTAAAATCAAATATGATTACCCCGAAAGAGGTTATATTTATGATAGAAATGGAAAATTACTAGTTTCAAATCAAGCCTCTTATGACATCATGGTTATTCCTAGGGAAGTTAAAAATTTAGATACTTTAGAATTTTGCCAATTACTAAATATTACAAAAGAAGAGTTCCTTAAAAAAATTGAAAAAGCAAAAGTATATAGCCCACGACTACCTTCCGTTTTCTTATCGCAATTAAATAAAATTGAATTTGCTGCTTTTCAGGAGAAAATTAGAAAATTTCAAGGGTTTTATTTTCAAAAGAGATCATTACGAGATTACGAAGTTAATTTTGGAGCCAATGTATTTGGTTTTATTACACAAGTTAACGAAAATCTAATTGCAAAAAATCCTTATTATAATAGCGGTGATTTGATTGGTAGACAAGGTGTCGAAGAAAGCTATGAAGAAATTTTACGAGGAATTAAAGGAGTAAAATACATTCAAAAGGATAAATACAATAGGGAGATAGGTTCTTTCAAAGAAGGAAAATACGATACAGTAGCCGTTCAAGGAAAAGATATTAACCTAACTATTGATGCTGAATTACAAAAATATGGCGAAGAATTAATGATTAATAAACGGGGTGGTATTGTTGCCATAGAGCCAAAAACTGGTGAAATATTATCATTAGTAACTGCTCCCTCATATGATCCTGCTATACTCGTTGGAAGACAAAGATCTAAAAATTACACCATGCTGTATAAAGATTCCATTGCTAAACCACTTTACGATAGAGGACTTTTGGCCGAATATCCTCCAGGATCTCCTTTCAAACTTATGACTGGTCTTGTTGCCTTGCAAGAAGGGGTTATTAATGAACAAACTAGTGTAGCTTGTCATCATGGTTTTAGCTATGCTAGAGGTCGTTTTATGAGATGTCACTGTCATGGAGGAATGCTACAATTACATCGCGGAATTTATGAATCATGTAACGCTTTCTTTGGCACAGCTTATATGAAGACTATCAACAAATATGTACAACCTTCTTATGCTGTTGATGTTTGGAGCAAACATGTTAAAAGTTTTGGCTTAGGCCAATTTATGGGATACGATTTACCAACAGGAAGACGCGGAAATATTCCTACTTCAAAAACATACAAACGAATTTATCCTAATGGCGGATGGAGAAGCACTGCAATTGTATCGAATGCTATCGGACAAGGAGAAGTTCTCATGACGCCTATTCAATTGGCTAATATGATGGCAACTATAGCTAATCAAGGGTATTATTACACCCCTCATATTATCAAAAAAATAAAAGGACAACGTATTGATCCTAAATTTACTACCAAGCACGTTACTACTATTAATAAAAAACATTTCAAACCAATCATAGATGGTTTATTCGATGTATATAATTTTGGTACAGCTTATTTCTTAAAAGCAGAAGGTATCGACATTTGTGGAAAAACAGGAACTGCTGAAAATTTTGCCAAAATAAATGGTAAAAGAACTCAGCTTGAAGACCACTCGATATTTGTTGCTTTTGCACCTAAAAACAATCCAAAAATAGCAATTGCTGTAATGGTAGAAAATGGTGGATTTGGAGCTACCATAGCTGGTCCAATTGCAACATTAATGATAGAAAAATACCTCAGAAAAAAAATTACTAGAACTGATTTGGAAACACGTATATTAAATAAAAGTTTACAAGGTCAATATGCCAAATTAGGAGGTCTTTCTGAAGCAGTTAAACTAGAGCTGAAAAGACAAGATTCCATTGCAGGAAACAAAACAATAGTCTCAAAAGTAAAAAAAGATACTATTAAGTCCAACAAAAAGTGACTCATTAAACTATGAAAAATCAAAGCATTACAAATAATCTCGACTGGATATGCGTTATTATTTATTGTGTATTAGTATCGTTGGGCTGGCTAAATATTTATTCTTCTTCCTTATCTTCGATGGAGGGTACTTCGGAAAAGCAATTTATTTTTATTGCACTAACCATTCCTCTAATATTTGTAGTGCTTTTTGTAGAAGGTAAATTCTATGAAAAATATGCCTCAATTATTTTTGGAGTTTCCCTATTGTCTTTAATAGGGCTATTCGCTGTGGGAAAAACAATTGCTGGTCAGCGTTGTTGGTACGGATTCGGAAGTTTTACACTACAACCTTCCGAATTTGCTAAGGCTGCTACAGCTTTAGCTCTAGCTAAATATTTAAGCGACACTCAAATCAATCTCAAATACACCAATAGACAAATACAAGCATTAGCTATAGTATTCCTGCCTGTATTGTTAATCTTACCTCAACCTGACCCTGGAAGTGCATTGATTTATAGTGCTTTCTTTTTAGTTTTATACCGCGAAGGACTACCTTCTTGGTACATTTGGACAGGGTTTTCTGCAATTCTTTTATTTGTACTAACCCTAATTTTACAACCTCAATATGTAATTCTACTTGCATTACTAGTTATAGTTATTATATATTATAAATCAAGATTAGCCGATAGAAATATTGTATTAAGTGGAATTCTTTTTGCTCTAATTTCAGGATTTGTTTTGTCTGTAAATTATGTATTCACACATGTGTTTAAACAGCACCACAGAGACCGTTTTAATATTTTATTAGGAAAAACAGTCGACATGAAAGGTATTGGATACAATACTAATCAATCTGAAATTGCAATTGGATCGGGTGGTTTTTTTGGAAAAGGTTTTTTAGAAGGGACACAAACTAAAGGAGGATTTGTGCCGGAACAACATACCGATTACATATTTACTACTGTTGGAGAAGAATGGGGATTTATAGGGTCATTAGTTGTAATTGCATTATTTGTTACTTTATTTCTTCGAATTATCTATCTGGCCGAAAGACAAAAAACAAAATTCAGCCGTGTATATGGTTATTGTGTTGCAGCGATATTATTCATTCACTTTTTTGTAAATATAGCAATGGTTGTTGGGATTTTTCCAACAATTGGAGTACCTCTTCCTTTCTTTTCTTATGGAGGATCTGGATTATGGGGCTTTACTATTCTGCTCTTTATTTTCTTAAAAATGGATGCCAACAAAGTAAACGAATGGTAATTTTTGCATCAATCCTATAAAAGAAAAAGCCCTCAAATTGAAGGCTTTTTCTTTTTAAATCTATTTTATAGATTATGATTTTACTAATTTACTTTTCAACTTTGTATTCATAGACCTCTTTACTATAGCTTTTGATTGCAAATCATCTAATACATTTAAAGCTTCCTCTACATAGATATCTTTTGATAATGATTCATGCCAACGATCTCTTTTTTCTTTCAAAGCGCTGTCTTTATTCATCGCTTCTGACTCGTAAGGCAAAGAAGTAAATTTCAAATTATTTTTATAATTCTGAAGCGGTTTGTATTTTTTTGCTTTCTCTTCTATTTGTTTTTGAGTCAATTTGAATTTGTCAATATTTAAGCTGTACACATAATCTTCGCTACGGCTATCAATCCATTTGGCATTGTCTTCTACCAGTTGAAATTGTGGGTTTTGAGCAATTCTTTTTTTACTGTTCGCAATGGCTTGGCTAAAGTTTTTATTGTTCGTCCAAACTCCATATTGGGCTGGATCAATTTTATCCCATGGCATTGCATTATGTACATCGCGTTCTCCCATTTTTAAATAAGCATAACGATCCGGCATTACTACATCACTACTTACTCCTTCTAATTGTGTTGAACCTCCGTTAATTCTATAGAATTTTTGAGTAGTTGTTTTCAATGCCCCTAAATCGCCAACGGAACTACTGCGTACAAATTGGTTCAAATCAATTACATTTTGTACCGTTCCTTTACCATAGGTTTGTTTACTTCCAATGATAATTCCACGTTTATAATCTTGAATAGCTGCTGCTAAAATCTCAGAAGCCGAAGCAGAGAAACTATTCACCATAATTACTAAAGGCCCATCCCACTCGATTTTCTTATCACGGTCATACAACACTTCTTTTCTTCTTCCTGCCGATTTGATTTGGACAATTGGTCCCTCTTCAATAAATAAACCAGCAATATCTACAACAGTTGACAAAGAACCTCCTCCATCATCACGAACGTCTAATACAATTCCATTAACGCCTTCTTTTTTCAAACGAGATACTTCTAAAGCAATGTCTTTACCTGCATCTCTACCGTCTTTATTTTCAAAATCAATATAAAATTTTGGTAAATAAATTACCCCGTATTTCAAGCCATTTTTTTCAACAACACTTGATTTAGCATATGTTTCTTCAATTTCAACAATATCTCTAATAATTGAAATTACTTTAATAGTTCCGTCTACTTTTTTTACCGTAAGACGTACTTCAGTTCCTTTTGGCCCTTTTATTTTTTTTACGACATCATCTAAACGCATTCCAACTACATCCACTGGCTGTTGGTTCCCTTGCCCCACTTTAATTACCACATCACCTGCCTCTAATTGTTTTCCTCTCCAAGCAGGACCTCCCGAAATCAATTCAGAAATTTCAGTATAATCGTTTTTCTTTTGCAAACGCGCCCCAATACCCTCTAGCTTCCCACTAATACTAACATCAAAACGTTCTTTTTCTTCTGGTGCCAAATAATTAGTGTGCGGGTCAAAACGCCCTGTAATAGTATTCAAATACACCGAAAAATAATCGTTTCTATCCAAATCTTTAATAAAACCAAAATACTCGTCCAATGATTTCAACGAACTCTCTCTAGTATCTTTTTCTAATTCTTCAAAAGATTTCACTTTCCCCGCATCAGCAGTAGCCTCTTTTTTAGTTTCGGCTACGTTGTCTTGGAAAACTGTTTCTGAATTAACTGGAGCAGCAGCATCTTTTAAGTCTTTATCTACTTTACCTTTATTTTCTTGAATCTCTAAACGATCCACTAAAGAAGACAAGGCCGACAATTTAATTTGCTTACGCCATCTTTCATTTAACTCTGCTGCATTTTTTGCATACGGCATTTTCTCATAATTCGTATTGCAAGATTCGTCTACTTTATAATCAAATGGCTTGCTCAAAATGGCTTTGTAAATGGCTTTACTCTCCTCCATTCGCTGCATTAAACGAGAATATGTCAAATCAAAAAATGTCAAATCTTTATTCTGTATTTGATCGTCTAATTCTAATTCGTATTTTGAAAACTCATCTATATCCGACTGTAAGAAAAAACGTTTTGATGGATCCAAGGCCTCGATATAATCTTTGTAAACTCCTTTAGAAAATTCATCATCCATTGTTGCAGGGCTATAATGTCCTTTTTCTAGAACAAAAGTTAATAGTTCTATCAAAAGTTTATCTTTCTCTGGATCAGAAGTGTTGACAGTATTTAGCTTAAAAGCAAATAAAGCCAATGACATAAAAGTAACAACTAAGAGTATTTTATAGTTTCTTTTCATAAAGGAAATAATAGTATTCATCAAGTTTTTTGTCTAAATTACTGTAAAAATAACACCAACAATTATAAGGACAACATAATTTTTTGTTAAAGATATAAAATTGTTCTTTTTACCAAAGATTAAATAGTTGAAGTTGGTATTTTTTGTTTTTCTTTGTTTACTATTTTTGATGAAATTCATTTAATCACTAATTTTTATCCTTTTGAAAAATAAAACCGACGTACTCCTTGGATTTGTAATTGGACTAATCACTTCTTTTTTAGGATGTTTTCTATTCATTAGTTTATTCACTGATTATACGTTTGTTACAGGAATCGAATTATTACAAGCCGATGGTAAATTAGGCAAGATAATCACTCTTGGTACCGTCTTAGATTTAATCGTTTTTTGGGCTTTGCTAAAATCATACAAAGAATTCATGGCACGCGGCGTAATTTTGGCCGTAATCGTTCTAACCATTATCACTTTATTTGTATAACTTTCAGAAAAATACGCAATAAAAAACATGAAATATTACATTATAGCAGGAGAAGCTTCGGGCGATTTACACGGATCCAATTTAATGAAAGCCTTATACCAAGAAGATCCGAATGTCGAAATTCGTTTTTGGGGTGGTGATTTGATGCAAGCTGTTGGCGGAAAGTTGGTTAAACATTACAAAGAATTAGCTTTCATGGGCTTTATTGAAGTGCTTTTCAATTTGAAAACCATTTTAAACAACATTACAACTGCCAAAAAAGACATTCTTGAATTCCAACCTGACGTACTTATTTTTATTGATTATCCCGGGTTTAACTTGCGTATTGCCAAATGGGCCAAAACCTTAAACATCAAAACCCATTACTACATTTCGCCTCAAATTTGGGCTTGGAAAGAAAATAGAATCACCGACATTAAAAGAGATGTAGATCAAATGTATGTGATTTTGCCTTTCGAAAAAGAGTTTTACGAAAACAAACACCACTACCCTGTTCACTTTGTGGGACATCCTTTGATTGATGCGATACACAATCAACCACAAGTAGATGCTACCGTTTTTAGAAAAGAAAACAACTTGAGCGACCAGCCCATCATCGCGATTTTACCAGGTAGTCGAAAACAAGAAATTACCAAAATGCTTTCCGTAATGTTGAGCGTGGTGAATGATTTTCCAGATTACCAATTTGTAATTGCGGGTGCGCCAAGTCAAGAGTTTGCTTTTTACAAACAATTTATAACGAATGACAACATCAAATTCATCTCGAATAAAACTTACTCCTTATTGCAAATTGCTACCGCAGCTTTAGTTACCTCTGGAACAGCCACTTTAGAAACGGCTCTTTTTAAAGTTCCCGAAGTAGTGTGCTACAAAGGAAGCTGGGCTTCGTACCAAATTGCTAAACGCATCATTACCTTAAAATACATTTCGTTAGTCAACCTCATCATGGACAAAGAAGTGGTAACCGAATTAATCCAAGACGACTGCACTAAGCAACGCATCAAAGAGGAATTAGCCAAAATTTTAAAAGGAGAACACCGCACTCAACTTTTAACCCAATACAACCAATTAGAACAAAAATTGGGAGGAATTGGTGCCAGTCAAAAAACAGCACAGTTGATTGTGTCCGATTTGAAATAGTTTTTAAAATTTAAGATTATAAAGCTTCCAGCCTTCAAAATTCTGGAAGCTTTATTTTTTATAGAACTTATTAATTCACTATCAAAATTTTGTACTTTAGTGACATGAGAGTTTTGCAATTCCCCCTAGCAAGAGTTACATTGGTTTTTATTGTAGGTATTGTATTTGCCTATCATGCACAACCTAGTCCCAATCTTGTGTTCGTCTCCCTATTGATGGCTACCCTTTTATTGGGTGGTGTTTATTTTTGGTGTACAAAAAAACCGCATCGCATTCGATATTTTGGTTTAGCTGTGTATTGTGTTGCTTTTGGTATCGGGCTAAGTACACAAACCATTCATACCGCCACACATCAAAAAAATCATTACACACGAATTCCAAACGTTTTTGAACAAAAGCATACTTTTACATTAGTACTCAATGAAAAGCTCAAAAGCAATGCCTTCAGTCAGCGGTATGTGGCTTTGGTTGACCAAATAGACAACGCCAATTGCTCTGGAAAAGTACTGCTCAACATCAAAAAAGACAGTTTGCATCATTCGTTTGTCATTGGCAATCGACTCCAAATTCAAGGGAATTTGTATCCCAACAGCGCACCCAAAAATCCCAACCAATTTGATTATAGCAACTACTTAAAAAACAAACAAGTTTATGGGCAATTGTATGCCGATGCTAGCGATAGTAAACTAAGTTCTTTGATTGAAAAAGATAGTTGGTATTATGCTGCTCAAATTCGGAATACCATTATTGATAATCTAAAAAAAGACGGTTTTCACTCCACTGAACTGAATGTAGCCGTTGCTTTACTACTTGGTCAGCAACAAGACATTGATCCCGAAATTATCCAAGACTACCAATATGCAGGAGCGGTCCATATTTTATCGGTTTCTGGCTTGCATATTGGGTTTATTTTATTGTTTGTTACTTTTATTCTAAAGCCTGTACCTAACAATAGAAAAGGCTCATTATTGAAATTGATTATCATTTTATGTTCATTGTGGTGGTTTGGAATATTGGCAGGTTTAGCCCCTTCGGTGGTACGTTCTGTAACTATGTTTTCGTTCGTAGCCATTGGACAACACCTTCGCCGAAGCGTCAATATTTACCACACCTTATTAGTTTCTATTTTGCTAATTTTATTGGTACAACCTTCTTTCCTTTTTGACGTGGGTTTCCAGTTGAGTTATTTGGCATTATTTTTTATTGTATGGTTTCACCCTTTATTATCCAGTCTTTGGGAACCCAAAAACAAAATTTCGAAATACATCTGGGACATTCTCAGCGTCTCATTTGCCGCACAAATTGGAACACTCCCTTTAAGTTTGTATTATTTTCATCAGTTTCCAGGATTATTTTTTATAACTAATTTGGTTATCATTCCTTTAACCGGGTTCATCATGGGATTGGGCGTTGTAGTAATGGTATTGGCCTATTTTGACCAATGTCCGTTTTTCTTATCCAAGGCACTAGAATGGAGTTTGTTTGTAGTCGACAAAATCATCCACAGCATCGCTACTGCAGAACAGTTCATTATCAAAGATATTCCATTCACGCTAGCCTTCCTTTTGAGTAGTTATGCCATCGTTTTTAGTACTATTCTTTGGTTCAAAAAACCGGAGTTTCAACGTTTGGTTGCTGCCTTAGTCTCGGTTATTGCCATGCAAATTACTTTTTTATGGAACGAATGGCAAGTGGCAAACCAGCAAGAATGGGTCGTTTTTAATTCGAAGAAGAATACTATAATTGCAGAACGTAATGGAAAAGCAGTCACTCTTTATGCCAATGATAGGCTTCAAAAAATTGGCACAAAAAACAACACCCTCAACGCTTATCTTGTAGGTAATTTTAGTCATTTGGCTTCCGCCAAAAAATTAAAAAACACGGCTTTTTTCAATGGAAACCACATTCTTATATTGGATAGCACAGGCGTTTATCCGCATCATCATCCTGATATTATTGTACTCACACATTCGCCAAGAATTAATTTGGAACGACTCATTCAATTGACTCAACCTAAAGAAATTGTAGCCGATGCGTCGAACTATAAATCGCTTCAAAAATTATGGAAAGCAACTTGCCTAAAAGCAAAAATCCCTTTTCACGCAACCAGTGAAAAGGGATTCTATATCTTGCATTAAAATGGTTATTTTCGCTTCAAAATTCCGTCAGCAACTGCTAACCACGCTTTAGGTCCACCGGCTACATAACCCGTATTCCCTAAGGCTTGAAAGTTAATTTTTCCTGCTGATTCTTGGATATTGCTAAAAAACACGGTTGGATATCCTTGAATACCAAAAATTTGTTGCAACTGACCATTTTGTTGTTTAATTTCATTTGTCTGTGGTTTATTTCTTGGATAATCCAATTCGACCAAAACCACATTATCTTTTGCCCAAGCAGCAAACTCAGGAGTTCTCAACACTTCTTTTTGCAAACGAATACACCAACCACACCAATCACTTCCTGTAAAAAACAACAGTAATGGTTTTTTTGTTTTCTTAGAAACTTCAATGGCTTTATTTACGTTGGTCTCCCAATACAATTCTTGTGCTTGTAACGAAACAGACCCTAATACAAATACTAAAGCAATAATTATTTTTTTCATTTTGTTGTATAATTTATGAACTCAAAATTAATGAATTATTTCACGTCTTGCATTAATTTTTTTACCAAAGGTGTAATCACAATTAAAAACACACCCGCAATAATCGAATATATAGCTAATTGATAATAGCCTTCGGTGTACGATTGCAATTTAGACACTAAAGTGTTTCCTGTATCTGAATTAGACATCGCAGCTCCTAATTTTCCAGCTGCCAACTGTCCAAAAGCACTAGCTAAAAACCACAATCCCATCATCATTCCAAAAAGACGTTTTGGTGACAATTTAGTAATAATTGACATTCCAATAGGACCCAAACACAATTCGCCAACGGTAGTTACCAAATAGGCAAACGTAAACACATTTAAAGAGGCAATTCCTTGCACAGTAGCAAAGAATCGGGTGAGATAAAAAACATAAAAAGAGGCTCCAAGAAATAAAAATCCAATTCCGAATTTGATAATAGTATTGGGTTCTATTTTTTTCTTCCCTAACCACAACCATAGCAATCCAATTAGCGGACTCAATACAATCACAAAAAAAGTATTGGAACTGTTGTTGACTACATTGGGGTCAATGTGAAAAAATAACAAACTATCATTCAGATTATCTTTGGCAAAAAGGGACAACGACCCACCGCTTTGTTCGTAAATCGCATTGAATAAAAAGTAAAAAAAGATGAACAAAAACGCCGCAATTAACTTTTTTTGCAAGTCAGTATTTTTCAAATTGATTGTTTCAAATACAAAATAGAGAATCGCTAGTACTCCTATCGTATACATAAAGTAATCCGTGTAATCGGTATTTTTTACCATTAAAAAAATCAACGGAATACTCAATAAAGAACCTACATAGACTGCAATTTCTCTCGTTTTTCTTTTAGTAGTAGAAAGATTCAACAATGGAGAATTTCCAATAGGTCCTAAATGTTTTTTGGTCAACAAAAAAGTAATCAAACCTAAGAACATCACAATCGCTGCCGATAAGAAACACCATTGCCAAGAATAATATTTACCTAAATAAATACACAAAGCACCTCCAAGAAGTCCGCCAACATTAATTCCGGCATAGAACATTCCGTAACCGGCATCGCGTCTGTGATCATTTTCATGGTACAACTCTCCCACCATAGACGAAATATTGGGTTTGAAAAAACCAGTACCAATAATAGAAAACGCAATTCCATAATAAAACAATGTTGCTGGCGAAAAGGCAATCAAAAGATTTCCTAAAATCATGACCGTCGCACCAAACAACAGCGATTTCTTGAATCCTAAAATTTTATCTGCAAAAATTCCTCCAATAAACGTGAATGCATAGACAAAGGCTTGGATAGCGCCATATTGTAAATTGGCTGCTTCGTCTTTTAGGAGTAATTGGTCCACCATAAAATAGGTTAAAACCCCACGCATTCCATAAAAACAGAAACGTTCCCACATTTCTACTAAAAACAAATACCACAATTGCTTGGGGTATTTGCCTTCAAAGTTTTGAATTTTTTCTATGGTTAAATTATCGGACACCATGCATCATTTTTTTCAATACTGGAGTCAACGCAAACAAGATTAAAGAAGCAATTCCTGTCAACACCACAAACACCATAAAGAATTCAAATAGATTGTGAATTTCAAAACCTGCAAAAACAGGGTTATGATCACTAATTTGATTATCGGCTAATAACTTCAATTGCTCTGCAGTTGGCGTGATTTTTTTATCTAAAATAGGTTGCAAGTCAATCCCTAATGTTTTTGCTTTATCAAATTTATCACCTGTTGCTGGTAAGATAGAACCTAAAGTTCCTCCTAATGCATATCCTGAAGCATTCGACAAAAAGAAAACTCCATATAGTAAAGAGGCAAAACGTTTTGGCGATAATTTTCCAACCAATGACAAACCTATTGGTGACAAGCACAACTCGGCACATGTATTCAAGAAATACAATAAAATCAACCATTTAACAGCCAATAAACCTGAAGTCCCTAAACCTTTCACTTGGTTAGCTATCATGAAGAAGCTTACTGTGATTAAAAATAAACCTAAAGCCAATTTGAATGGAGAAATAGGTTCTTTGTCTTTAGCTCTTAGTCTGTCCCATAACATACTAAATGGAACGGCTAAAATAACAACGAAAAGTCCGTTAAAAATTTGCACCATCGAAGCTGGCATTTTCCAACCAAATAAAAAGGTTCTGTCCGTTTGATTATCAGCAATAAAAGTCAAAGAAGATCCTGCTTGTTCAAAAGCCGCCCAAAAGAAAATGATAAAAAACGACACAATATAAATTACTAGAATTCGGTCTCTTTCGATTTTTGTCAACGAACTATCGGATAAAATTAATCCTGCTAAAGTAATTCCGCTCGCATAAATAATTGGATAAATAATCGTCTTTACGACATTATCACCTTCAACTGAAGAATGAAATAAGAAGAACAAGCCTACAAAACAAAGTGCAGCGATAAATAATGCTTTTGGAGTGAAAACTGCTTTTTGTGCTTCTCCTTCTTCGTAATCTGAGGAGTCGTTTTTAGAAGGTAATCCGCCAATTGGTTTTCCTTCTGGCGAAACCACATATTTGTCTTTCAAAAAGTAAAATAAAATAGTACCTAAAAGCATCGCAATCGAAGCGGCAAGAAATCCCCATTTGAACGCATGAATATCTCTAATTCCAGCTGAATCTTTAACATCTCCCAATAATGGACAAATAGATTGCCCTAAGAAAGCACCAATATTAATTCCCATATAGAAAATAGTGAATGCCGTATCCAATTTATTTTTTTCTTGCTTTGGATACAAACTTCCCACCATACTAGAAATATTCGGTTTGAAGAATCCATTACCAAAAATAATAGCTCCTAAACCACTGTACATAATGGTGGTTGCCAAAGGTAAATTCTCACCAAAAACACTTGCACTGGTGAACAACAATAACTGACCAATTGCCATGATCAATCCGCCCAACATAATACAGTTTCTATTGCCTAAGAAACGATCGGCAATAAACCCACCTAACATTGGCGTTAAATAACAAAGTCCCAAGAAACCTCCATAAATCAAGGACGCATCTTCCTCTTTCATTACTAATGAATTCACAAGGAAAAGCACTAATAAAGTTCGCATTCCGTAGAAATTGAATCGTTCCCACATTTCTGTTCCAAACAATACCCAAAGTCCTTTTGGATGCGCTGTTTTCGATTGAGTTGCTATCATAAATCTATTTTTTGATTGTAATAATTGGTTAGTTTTATAAATTTTCTTTGATAAAATTAGTCATTTTGGTAAACAACTGAATTCTGGTTTTACCTCCGTAAATACCGTGGTTTTTATCCGGGTAAATTTGAGAATCAAATTGTTTATTGGCTTGAATCAAGGCTTCCATCATTTGCATTGAATTTTGAACATGCACATTATCATCTCCTGAACCGTGAATTAACAAGAACTTCCCTTTCAATTTATTCACGTGGTTGATTGGCGAATTTTCATCATAGCCACTTGCGTTTTCTTGAGGCGTTTGCATATAACGTTCCGTATAAATGCTGTCGTAAAAACGCCAATTGGTTACTGGAGCTACAGCAATCGCCATCTTAAATACATCAGCCCCTTTCATAATACAGTTAGACGCCATGAAACCTCCATAACTCCAACCCCAAATTCCAATTCGAGTTTTATCTACATACGGATAATTTCCAATTACTTTAGCCGCATCGATTTGGTCTTCTACTTCGTATTTTCCTAACTCCTTTTGCGTTACTTTTTTGAAGGCAGCACCTTTAAACCCTGTTCCACGTCCATCAACACAAGCCACAATGTAGCCTTGTTGTGCTAACATTTGGAACCAATAATCATCATTAGAATTCCAATCGTTATTTACTTGTTGTGAACCAGGCCCTGAATATTGGTACATAAAAACAGGATATTTTTTAGTTGGATCGAAATTCTTAGGTTTTAAAATCCAAGCGTTCAATTCATTCCCTTTATCAGTTTTTAACACAAAGAATTCTTTAGTCGATAAATTATAAGCTTTTAATTGGGATGCCAATGCTTCGTTATTTTCAATTACTTGTACTTGCGCTCCTGTTTTAGCTTCGTTCAAAGTGTACGTAGTAGGTTGAGTTGCACTAGAGTAAGTATTTATAAAATACTGGAAATTAGGACTGAAAGTAGCGGCACTTGTTCCTGTCTTTTTAGATAAACGCACTTTGTTTTTTCCATTCAAATTGATGCTGTACACATCTCTATTAATCGAACCATTCTCAACTGATTGGTAGAAAACTGTATTTGTTTTTTCGTCAAAACCATAGTAATTGGTTACTTCCCAATTGCCTTTAGTTACTTGATTTTTTAATTTTCCCGTTTTATCATACAAATAAATATGATTGAATCCGTCTTTTTCACTGGTCCAAATAAAACTATTGTCTTTCAAGAATGTTAAGTTATCGGTAACATCCACATACGCTTTGTCTTTTTCATTCAACACTACTTTAGCAGCTCCTGAATTTCCATCGATGAACAACAAATCCAAATTGTCTTGGTGACGGTTCAATACTTGAGTCGAAAGCACATTGGCCTCATTTGTCCATTGCATTCTGGCAATATAAAAATCAGCATATTGAGACAGATTTACTTTTTGAGTCCCTTTAGAAGCTACATCATAAATATGCAATGACACTTCTGAATTCTTTTCTCCCGCTTTTGGGTATTTAAACGTTTCTACCGTTGGGTACAAATCCTTTTTAAAAATAGACATTGAGAATTCAGGAACCTGACTTTCGTCAAAACGAATGTACGCTACTTTTTTACTGTCTTTGCTCCAATCAAAAGCACGAACAAAAGCAAATTCTTCTTCATACACCCAGTCCGTAATTCCATTAATTACACTATTCTTTTTACCATCAGTGGTAATAGCAGTTGTTTGTTTACTAGCAATATCGTACACATACAAATTGTTTTCTCTAGCAAAAGCAATCTTTTTGCCGTCTGGCGAAAAAGTAGGCTCTTGAATTTGAAAATCAAATAATCTTTCTACTTTTTTAGTGGTAATGTCAAAAAGGTAATAATCTGCGGTAAACGAATGGCGGTAAATTGAATTCGAATTATTAGCGATTAAAACTAACTTTTCATCTGAGGAAAAAGTATAACTATCTATACCTTCAGCCAAAACAGAATAATTTTTTGTATCAATCAATGTATTGACTTTTTTCAAAGTAGCAAAGTCAAACAAATCAATTTGCATGCTTCGTGAAGCAGCATCATAATTCAAAACCGTGTATTGGTTCGTATTTTTCATGGATTGTAATTCGTCCATCCCTTTGGCTCTAAAAGCGCCCGTATAAATTTCTTCAACAGTGATTTTTTGTTGCCCAAAAACGGTCATTGTGAACACAAAAAACAGAACAAAAGATAAGTTTGATTTCATAATTTAAATTTGGTTATAACAGACCCCAATTTTAGTGAAAAATTTACAATTATTTCACATTTGAGCTGTTAAATGTTAAACCGAAAAACAAACTCCTCGTTTATTGAGACAAATGAGTTACTAAAAAAACGTTCTAAAAGTGTATCTTTGCTATGAAATTATTATAATCAACTGAGAATGAACCAAGCCGTAAGTGGATTTTCTAAATTATCCAAAGAAGAAAAAATAGACTGGATTGCCCAAACCTATTTTTCAACTCCTGAACATGCGATTCAATTATTGAAAAATTATTGGAATTCAGATGAGAAAATCCAAAAACTACACGACGAATTCATCGAAAATACGATTTCAAATTTCTATATCCCTCTAGGTGTAGCGCCTAATTTTCTCATCAACGGAAAATACAAAACCATCCCGATGGCTATTGAAGAAAGTTCTGTGGTGGCAGCCGCATCCAAAGCAGCTAAATTTTGGTCTACTCGTGGCGGATTTACTACCCGAGTAATTGACACTGAAAAAATTGGCCAAGTTCATTTCATTTTTCAAGGGGAAGCTGAAAAATTACATACTTTCTTTTCGAAAATTAAAGCTGATTTCTTTACAGAAACCGCAAGCATTACCAAAAATATGCAAGCCCGTGGAGGCGGAATTCTTGATATTGTTTTAAAGGACAAAACCGATTTAATTCCAAATTACTTCCAACTTCATGTGAGTTTTGAGACTAAAGACAGCATGGGAGCTAATTTTATCAATTCGTGTTTGGAGCAATTTGCCAAAACATTGAAAGAAAAAGCAAACCAATACGAACTCTTTTCAGCAACAGAAAAAGACATTCAAGTGGTGATGAGCATTTTGTCGAATTATGTTCCCAATTGCTTAGTTCGTGCCGAAGTGTCCTGTCCAATAGCTGATTTAGAAGAAAAACACATTCCAAATCCGCAGGAATTTGCCGAAAAATTTGTTCAAGCGGTTCGCATCGCCGAGGTAGAGCCTTTTCGTGCTGTAACACACAACAAAGGCATTATGAATGGTGTTGATGCGGTGGTTCTAGCGACTGGAAATGATTTTAGAGCTATCGAAGCAGGAATTCACGCCTATGCGTCTCGCAACGGACAGTATTCTAGCTTATCGCATGCCAAAATAGAAAATGGTGTTTTTAGTTTTTGGATGGAAATTCCATTGGCTTTGGGTACTGTAGGCGGATTAACCTCTTTGCATCCTTTGGTAAAATTAGCTTTGGAAATGCTCGAAAAACCTTCTGCTCAAGAACTAATGCAAATTGTGGCGGTAGCGGGCCTAGCCCAAAACTTTGCTGCCTTGCGTTCCTTAACCACAACAGGAATCCAAGACGGACACATGAAAATGCACTTGAACAATATTTTGAACCAATTTGACGCAACAGAAGACGAGCGAATGAAAGTACGCAAGCACTTCAAACACCAAACTGTTTCGCATAGCGCAGTAGTCGATTTTATGAACCAATTGAGAAACTAATTGGAATGCAACACACCTTCTACAGCAACGGGAAATTGTTAATCACAGGAGAATACCTCATCTTAGACGGTGCCAAAGGATTGGCTTTACCTACTAAAATGGGACAAAATCTTAGTATAGAAGATACTCAAAACGGAACTATCCATTGGAAAAGTTATGATGCCGATGGAAGTGTTTGGTTTGAAGATTCTATTTCATTTGAAGAAATACAAGAAAAAAGTAACACTACTTCAGATTCGGTAAAAGCGACACTCATCAAAATTTTGCAGGTCGCTGATGTGATGAATCCAAGCGTATTTTTAAATTCAGATGGTCTTAGTATAACTACGCAACTGAGTTTTCCACGTAATTGGGGCTTAGGCACTTCATCCACTTTGATTAACAATATAGCGCAATGGTTTCAAATTGATGCGTTTGAGTTACTGAATAAAAGTTTTGGTGGTAGTGGCTACGATATTGCTTGTGCACAAAACAACACTCCTATTACCTATTCTATTGTAAACCGAAAACCTGAAGTAAAACAAGTAGTTTTCGAACCTGAATTTACCAAAAACCTCTATTTTGTTTATTTGAACCAAAAGCGAAATAGCAAATCGGCCATAGCGGATTATCATTCCAATAAAACCACCCAATTATCGAGCTACATTGCTACGATTGATGAATTAACGCAGGATATTATTGAGGCTAAAAACGTAACGTTATTTACCCAATTACTCCACCAACACGAAACCGTTTTGAGCGCCATCTTACAAACAGAAACAGTAAAAAATTCTCTATTTCCAGACTTTGACGGAGCTATAAAAAGTTTAGGTGCTTGGGGTGGCGATTTTGTTTTGGTAGTATCAAAAGAAAATCCAAAACCCTATTTTGTGGTCAAAGGATATGAGACGATAATTCCGTATGAAGAGATGATATTGTAATTTAAATAACTTGATTTAAATCAAAAAAGCCAAGACATTCGTCTTGGCTTTTTTTGTATGTGAATTTTACTTCTTAGTAATTGAACATACTTCTGTTGTCTTCAATAGTAGCATTCGCTTTCAATGCTGGAAGAATTCTACCTGCATCGTTTGCAGTTTGTTGTTTTAATTTAGCTACATAAGTAGCGTGGTTTTTCAAGGCTGGTGCTTTTACTGTACTGTTGTTTTTCACTACATACACACCAGTTACTCCTTCAATTGGAGCAGATACTTTATTTGCAGCTAATGCAAAAGCAGTTCCAACTACTTTTGGCTCAGCTCCAACTAAACCTAATACAGGATTTTCCATAGTAAGGTTAGCTGCTTGCTCTATCTTAGAACCCACTGATTTTGCAATTGCTTCAAGAGAAGAACCTGTCATTTTTGCTTTAATCAACTCTGCTTTTTTCTTGTTTTTAAGGATTGGTTCCACATAAGCTCTTGCTTGAGAAACTGGCACTAAACCTGAATTATCGATTGATTTTACTCTAGCAATTACATGACCAATATTAGCCAATTCAAATCGTTTGATAGCTCCTACTTTAGAATCTTCCTCAAAAGCCCATCTTATAATAGCTCTTTGATTTCCTAAAGAAGCAAAGTTTTCTTCCATTCCTGTTACAGTAACTGGACCAGAAACCGTTAATTTCATGTCTTTTGCCAATTTAGCAAAATCTTTGCTAGCAGCATCCATCTCAAATTGAGTAGCTTGAGTAAAGATTTTATCTGAAGTAGCTTCTGATGGCTCTAGTTTTTGAGCTACAGTTGCTAAACGCACTCCGTCTTGTTTATCTGTAATTCTGATAATATGGAATCCAAAAGGTGTTTCTACTAAACCAACTTTTCCAATAGGGTTACCAAAAACAAAATCGTTAAATGGTTTTACCATTTGGTTTGGACCAAAATAACCTAAATCACCCCCTTGTTGTGCAGAAGAATCGTCTGAGTTAGAAAATGCTAACATCATGAAACTATCTGGATTGGCATTCACTTGTGCTAAGATGGCTTGTGCTTTTGCCAAGGCTTGCTCTTTAGTTCTTTTTTCTCTTTTGTTAGGAACTTGAGTTCCTTCATAACTAATTAATATATGACTTGCTTTAGCATTCACCCCAGCTCTTTTACCAAATGATTTAGAAATACAGTAATAATTCCCAAATTTATAAGGACCGTAAACAGCTCCTGGAGCTAAATTGAATAATTGATCTGCATCAACTGCTGGCAAATCTTTTTTGGCAACAAAAGAGGAGTCGTAAGGCACATCTGAATTTGAGTTTACAAACTCAACCGCATTCGGAGCATTTTTAAATCCAGGCAGAGTGTCATTTTTTCCTGTTTTTTGGTTGTATACAACACTTCCTGATAATAAAGCTGTAATTTTTCCTCTTACCTCTGCTTCATCTTCTTTAGACGCTTTATCTTCAAGTAAAACATACTCAATTTCTCGTGATTCATCCGCTTTGTATTTCTTTTCATTTTTCTTCATGAAATCAATAATCTCAGTATCAGTCACTTTAACTTGACTGTCTTTGATAGTTGAATACAATCCAGCAACGTAAGCAAAATTCACTTTGTTAGCCTCCATTTCATATTTCAATTTACCTTCAGCCTCAGTTGTATATAAAGCTGATTTCACCATAGTATTGTAAAGTTGAAACTTCGCATTCAACTCGGCTGATTTCTCTCTTTCTTGTAAAAAAGCAGCTTGCTCTGGATTTGCTTTAAAATATTCTTTGAATTTGGCTAAATCAAATAGTCCTGCAGCATTTAAAAATAAAGGATTACTTCCAATGTTTTGATCTGCTTTTAAAACCTCAATCAAATGTTTCTCTCCAACTCTCAAACCTAATTTTTCAAATTCAGATGTCAACAAAGCAATCGAAACTTCCTGGTCCCAAACTTGGTTAGCAGCTTGAGTAGCTGTTATTCCTTGACCACTCTTCTCAACATTACTTACTTTGATTCTAAAATCTTCAAAAGAAATGTCTTTATCATTAATCGTCCCAACATCTTTTGTATTTTGCCCAAGACCACCTTTACCGATTAAATCTTGTATGATAAACGCAAATAAAGCCAATGCAATTGCACCAATTAATAATGCAGAACGTTTTCTAATTTTTGCTAAAACTGCCATTTTTATAGTAATTAATTTTATTTTCAGTTTGCGAAAATACAATTATCTAATTAATAATTATACTCGTCGCGTTTTATTTTGAAAGTTTTTTTAAATTTCTAAAAAAACCATCTCAATATTCTTTCGTCAATCGCACTCTAATTCTGTTTAATTTTTATTATTTCTTCGTGATTCGAATCGTTTAGCATAACGTCTTCTAAAAGCAAATAGAAAAAAAGCCAATCCTGAAAAAATTAAAGTTAAACCCGAATTCCCAGCCGGATCATTCCATTTTACAATGGAGTCAATCACTAAATAAACACCTAAAATAAGGTACAAATACGGAGTGTATTTAAGATATGCCATAATTATATTTTTATTCGTTAGAATCTACTTCGCCTGTTATTCTTTGTGAATTGATTACTTTAAAATCTTTACTAAAATCTATTCCTTGACCATTTGAAACCCCTTTAGGAGAGGTAAACTTGAATTTTCGTTCGGTAAAAAACCAAGCGTTTTTTTGGTCATAGTACAATTGTTGCGTCTCTAACATTTGTCCATCATCAGACACTATTTTTACCTTACCCTGCAAATCAATAATTCCAGTTTGTTTATATGAAATAGCATAATTAGATGCAATCTGTGTTTTTTTAGCCTTTCTATCATAAAAAGTAGCATGGATTCCCTTTGGAAATTCGGTAAAAGGGAAATCAACTGTCGCATAATCTTTCATTTTATCACTAATTAAAATAGCGGTAATCCTTCCAGAATCTGTGTATTTTAAATTGATTTTATCTGCGTCGCTGCTAGGTACAAAATCTGAAAAATTATCTTTCTGAATTTCTTTAAAATTACTCTCGCAGCCTAAAGTCATAACAAAAAACAATGCTGCTAAACCTTGAATTAGTTTATTTTTACTGAAAAAATTCATCTTCTTTTTGAACTCAACAAAAAGTAGCTATAGCTACTTTTTATTAATTGTACTTTCTTTTCTGAAACCATTTATCATTAAATGATAAACTCAAACAAAAATTCATGTAATTTTCTTGAACTAAATTAGATTGTGTAGTGCCTTTTTTACCCAACTCAAAACCAATATTCATATTAGAAAAGGAACCTGTAATTGGAAAACCAACGCCCAAAGTAATACCTGTGTCTTGTATTGATTTTGAATTCACAACTAATCCTGTTTTTTCATATTTTAAGCCTGCCCTGTATACTAAGCGTTTACCATAACTAGCAAATGAACTGTAATTAGGAATAAAATAACCTCCTACACTATATTTCTGATATTTTTCATAAGAGACATTACTAAATGAATTGTAGGTATTAGCTAATGCTGCAGCATCTCTAGTGCTTACCTGTGCTGCTATTAACCATTTTTTAGATTCACCAATTCCTAAACCTACTGTGAGTTTACTCGGTATTTTTAAATTAGCACTCGTAACTATATCGCTTGCTGCATCTACCACTGAGGTATTGAATTGTGCATCAATTAAAACAGTTGAAATGGCACTTGTATTACTAGATTTCAAGGTGCTTTCACGTGCATAATTCAAACTAGAATAGAGGTTTATCTTTTTAATAAGACTCTTTTGAAATAGTAAACCCACATTAAAATTAAATCCAGAAAGAACAGCATTATTGGTTTCTCTTGTCCCTACTGGAATGCCCGATAAAAATTCCAAATTTGTAGTTTCTATTTTTCCAAAATTATAATGCGCATCCGCTCCAAAACTTAAGGAAGGTGAAATAGCATATCCTACACCAAAAAACACTTTGTTAAGCCCCCCTGAACCATCAAAACGTTTACTATTTTGTGAAGCATCTGAAGCTATTGACTGTATTTTATAACCTACTGACGAAAAAGGAATCAATCCGAAACCAACACCCAATTTACCCATAGGCAAACCAACAGCTAAATAGTCCAAAGTAACCCTTTGAACCCCTGACGAATTGGATGTATTTTTTAATTGAGTAGTAGCAAGACTACCTCCTAATGCAAATGTAGTTAACTTAAGAGTTGCAAAACTAGCAGGATTATCTAAATTAATATGGATACTATCCTGCTCCACACCTATACCAGCCATAGATCGCATTTCGGCAGTACCTTTATACCTTACATCTCCAATGCCAAAGAACGAATACGGAGATGCAGTTCCTTGTTGGGCAAAGGAAACAAATGAAAAAAGTAGACAACTACTTACTATAATTTTTTTAATCATTTTTGATTTTATATTGAAAGGTTTGGTTCAAACTCTCCAAAAGAAAATTTGAATTGGCAAATATGGTATTTTTTAATCGTTTAGCCAAAAATTCTGCATCGCCACCCGTTAAAATTATGATAAAATTTGAATAGCGTGTACGATACTCCTCAATAAAACCGTCTATTTCATGTGCCAAACCATTTACTACGCCCGAATGAATCGAATTTGCCGTAGAATTTCCAATGAAATAATCAGGACATTCCGATTCCAGCAAAGGAAGTTTTGCTGTATAATGGTGTAATGACTCATACCGCAAACGCAAGCCTGGAGCGATAGCTCCTCCTAAATACACATCATCTTGACTTATAAAATCATACGTAACACAAGTACCAACATCAATTACTAAGCGGTTTTGAGCTGGATAACACAAAGTGGCTCCCGCTGCCAAAACCATTCTGTCAATCCCTAATGTTTGTGGAGTTGCATACGCATTCAAAAACGGAAAGGCATCATTGTGTGTTACAAAATGAATTGATACCTTAGCAGTAAGACTTGAAAAAGCTTCTTTTCCTAATTTTCCAACACTTGCCACCACCAAATGTGTTATATTGGAATATTGTATTAAAATATTTTCAATAGTTTGATTTAGGGCATTTGCCTCAAAAAAAAATAGCTCCACAAGAGTATCTTTCTCAAAAACAGCACCTTTAATTCGGGTATTCCCAACGTCAATAGTTAGAATCATATGGTAATATTTTACAGCGCGAAGATACGAATTGATTTTTTTTACTATTTGTTTTGGATAAATTAAAAATGGTTCTATATTTGCACCCGCATAAGCAAGGTACCTTAGCTCAGATGGTAGAGCAATAGACTGAAAATCCATGTGTCCATGGTTCGATCCCTGGAGGTACCACAAAACCCACTCAAGCGAGTGGGTTTTTTGTTTTTTAATACCCAAACTATGTCTCACTTTCTTTACATACTGCATTCAAAAACAAGCTCAAAATTTTATGTAGGCGAAACTCATGATGTTCAAGAGAGAATTCTCAAACACAACCAACATGAATATGCCAACGCTTTTTCTAAAATTGCCAATGACTGGACCTTGGCTATATCTTTTGAATGTAATGACCGAAGCGAAGCGCTCTTTCTTGAACGTTTCATTAAGAAAATGAAAAGCAAAATTTTTATTGAAAAAATTATTCAAAACCCTGAGATACTTTCAGATATTTTATCGAAAAAATAAAAATGCATGTGTCCCTGGTTCTCCCGAAGCGTCGGGACTGGAGGTACCACAAAACCCACTCAAACGAGTGGGTTTTTTGTTTTTAATACCCAAACTATATCCCACTTTTTTTTATATACTACATCCAAAAACAAGCTCAAAACATACCCGATAGCGCGAATTTGAACACGAACGAAGTGAACTGACGAAGTAATCAGTGCCTACCAAAAAACAACATTAACTACAGCCCTAAAAAGTTGTAGTTTTTTTTATTAAATTTGATTCAAAACTATTTTATAGCTACAAAATACAAAGCCATTAATAGGCACGAGCAAGATGCTAGCGCCAGCAAGGGTGTTTGTGTTTTTCAGTATTTTAAATTGTAGCACCACGCGAAGGGATTCGCGGGGGAGCTAATACACAAAAATTAATAAAAAGCGGTCAATTGACAGACCCTATAAAGCATATTTTTTCAAGATAATGAAATTAAAACATATTTATTTTGCATTGGAAAGCGATGATTTTATTGATAAAAAAATCGTGGCTGACTTTAATTTTCAAACCGATTATCTAACTCATTTTGTAGAGAAAAGATTAATTATAGAGAAATTTGAAACAATTAATTTTCAAATTTTAATGATAAGAGGCAGAAAAAAACCACGTAAAGAATTAGTTTTTAAAGAACATCTTAAAGCATTAGAGATTGAAATTCCTTTTGATGAAAATAAGTACAAAGAGTTATATCCTTTTGTTAATGAATATCCATTGAATAGTTTGTTAAAACCTGTTTTAAAAGAGGGAGAATTTAATAATTTTCTTTTCGAAATGATTATGGAAGCAGTAATCAAGGCAAAAAAATTGAATGCACCTATTCCTTATGATTTTTTAATAAATACGATTTTAGATTTTAAATCCAATGAATTTAAGAACGAATGGCTGTATAAATCTAAAATTTTCAAAGAGTTCTCCATTAAAACTAGTTTGTTTTGCAAATTAACTTGTAATTATTTTTCATTAGAACTTATCATTGAAAAGGGTAAAAAAGAAATCTTCAGAAAAGAAATTTTAAAAACGTTACCTAGTGCAATAATGTACAAAGGAGAGTTTAAAGAAATTCTAATAGAGAATGGATTGTTAAAAGTGACAAGAGATGATTACGAAAAATCTATTTTATATGAATTGCCTTTGTCTAAAGTAATTTCTTAAGAAAAAAGAGTTTTGTAAAATAAAAAGAATAGTAAAAAATAAAAATAATTAAAATCAAATGCAAAAGGAGAAATCAAGATTTCTCCTTTTTTTATGCTAAAAAATAAAGGGTTTGTAATTTTTTTAGAAATTTTTTACTAATTCCGAATCAATATATTTGCTAATTTATTATATTTATGCAAAATTTATATATATGGAAATTGTATCCTGCCCTAAATGCCAGAACAACCACATCATCAAAAGTGGCATCATCAACAACAAACAAAGGTATTTGTGCAAAAATTGCAATTACTTTTTTACTGTAAATAAAATAGGTAAAAAAATAGACGATTACTATGTTACCAAGGCATTACAACTGTACCTAGAAGGTTTAAGTTACCGTGAAATAGAGCGTATTATTGGGGTTTCGCACGTTACTATTAGCAACTGGGTAAAAAGTTTCAACATAAAAAAACCTTCCCATACTGACTACCACCCTACTTATAAGATATTTAGCCATTTAGAACTCGTAGAGTATTTAAAAAATAAAGAATTATTATCGGGTGCGGGTATGATTATAACCGAGCTTGGAGACAAATTTATGCTTATAAAATGGGAACGATTTAAAGATTAACTATACTATTTTACACTTATATATATAATAATTTTTTTTAATGTAAAAATAATAGAATTTGGCTCTGTTAAAATTAACCATTTTACTAACCAAACCAATACATTATGAAAAAACGCTATTTCATCCTTTTAGCAGCTATTGCTTCTTTCAAAGGATATTCCCAAACTCCAACCGCTCCTGCCCCAGCTGCCAATGATTACAGTATCTCTTGGTACGGCTTCATCCGAACTGATTATATTTGGGATACTCGAAAATCTGCTCAAGTAAGAGAAGACCATTTAAATTTATACCCTTTGGACAAGTCTATCAATGCAGGAGATGGCAAAGATGCTAATGCCGTGGGGCAATCCAACTTTTTATCGGTAGTATCACGTTTAGGTGTTAAAGTAAAAGGCCCAGATGTATGGGGTGCCAAAGCAAGCGGAACCTTAGAAGGTGATTTTTTTGGAAACTTTGAAGGTTCATCGATAGGAATGTTACGTTTGCGCCATGCCTACGCACAATTAGATTGGAAAAAAACATCCTTAACTATGGGACAAACTTGGTATCCAACTTTTATTCCTGAAGTTTTTCCAGGGGTGGCTAATTTCAGTACTGGAATTATGTTTAATCCTTTTGGATGGGCATCTCAAGTGAAATTAAAACAAAATTTAAGTAAAGATCTTTCGATCAGTTTTACTGCATATAAAGAGCGTGAATTTACTACTTCTGGTCCTGGAACTCAAAATTCAGCTTCTATAAACTCAGCTATTCCTTCTATTAATACTCAACTACAATACAAAGGTAAAAACCTATTTATGGGTGCTGGTATCGAAGTTAAATCGCTACAACCAAGAACTGACAATGGTTTGACAGGAGCTTCTAAATTAAATACTACAGAAAAAGCAAACAGCACAAGTATTTTCGGATACGGTAAATATTCTAATGATGCTATCACCATCAAAGCATACGGAATTTCTGGAGGTAACTTATTCAATATGGTAATGCTAGGAGGGTATATAGGATCTACTGCAAACGGCATTGAATCATATGAAGCAACTAAAACAGCTGCTTTTTGGATCGATATTGCCAGCAATGGCAAATCCGTTGCTCCTGGTATTTTCTTTGGAAGAACTCAAAATAATGGTGCAGACAAAACCGGCACTGTTGCTTATGGTAGAGGTATAGGAGTAAATGGCGCTAGAATGGTGGATAATGTATGGAGACTTTCTGGCCGAATTGACTTTAAGAAAAATAAATTTAGAATATCCCCAGAGTTAGAAATAACATCAGCTGATTGGGGTGCTGCAGATGCTTATGGAAAAGTAACTGGAGCTTTAACAAACGTAAGTAATTTTAGAACAATGATTTCTTGTGCTTACACTTTCTAACACATATTAATTAACCAACCAAATATTAAATTATGAATCAACACAAAAAAAGCTCCTTATGGACAGTAATTGGAGCATCTTCAGTAGGTACCATGATCGAATGGTATGACTTTTACATCTTTGGTAGTTTAGCTACTATTATTTCAACTAA
>JACCDH011208428.1_pt1 | contig 33248 bp, 27 predicted proteins | sample 7442481 | NCBI WGS metagenome assembly JACCDH01 (sample SAMN15323433, study PRJNA562643) | freshwater metagenome | isolation source: river surface water | place: USA:Blue River Watershed | collected 2017-08-15
ATTTTATCTTTTTTTGAAGATTCGCAAGGGAGAATTTGGGTTTCTAAAAATTTGGGTATTGATGTTTATAGTAGGAATTTGAGTTTACTCTTTTCTATTTCAAGTGCAAAAAGCGCAGATAAAATAAGTAGAACAATTATCACTGGCTGTGAGGAAGACGGGGAAGGCAATATTTGGATAGCTACTTTGAGTAATGGCGTGTATAAATACAGCAACAATGAATTCAAACAGTATACAACTACAAATGGGTTAAGTGGAAATATCATTACTGGAATTACAAAGGATAGACAAAATCGAATTTGGGTAACAAGTAGTAATGGAATTAATATTTATAATCGTAAGCAAAATCAATTTTATAATTTATCTACCAATGATGGAATATTGTCTGCAGATTACATTTTAAGCGGACTTACAAAAAATGACGAAGGAAAAATATTGGCTGCTAGTTCTTTGGGATTGGTTGTAATTAAAGCGGATAATTTTTTTATTAGCGAAAAAAATGTTTTAGCTAGAATTAGTGAAGTAAAAGTGGATGGACAAAACGTAGAAACCAATCTTTCTAAGCTTCAATTAAATGCTGGATTCAAAACAATTAGCTTTGAATTTGCGCTTAAGGAAGCATTTCAGCCAGAGAAAATATTTTATCAGTATAGAATGGTAGGATTAGATACCAACTGGTATTTATTATCTGAAGAAAGTAGAATAACCTACTCAAATTTGCCAGCTAAAAATATTCAATTAGAAGTAAGAGCGGCGCAATTACCACAGAAGTTGGCAAGTGCTCCAATAGAAAAACTATACATCGAAATACATCCATATTTTTGGCAAACCACTTGGTTTTGGATTATCTCTATAATTTTACTGAATGTATTAACTGCATTAATCATCATTTTTTTAAGTAGGTATCGGCAAAAAAAACAATCACAAGTTCTGCAAAAAATACAGGATGAACGAACTAGAATAAGCAGGGACTTGCACGATAATATAGGGGCATATACAACTGCTCTAATTGCAGGTATAGATCAGTTCAAGCAAAGTTCTAACGATATTAATTCTTTAAATGATTTAAGTGATTATGCCAAAAGCATCATGGATTACTTAAGAGAGACTATTTGGGTCCTGAATCATGAAAAAATTTCAATTGTAGATTTTACCGATCGTTTTAAGAATTACGCAGTAAAAATTGTAAAACATTATCCTCTGCTCACGCTTAGTTTTATAACTGATTTAGAGAAGGAGAGAGAACTGGCTCCTGAAATGTCACTTAATCTATTTAGAATCATGCAGGAAGCACTACAAAATGCTTGTAAACACTCAGCTGCTTCTGAAATTGAGATAGGCTTTAAATCTAACAGTAAGTTATCTCTTTTTGTAAAAGATAATGGCGTTGGATTCTCATTAAGTGATGAAACATTGGGGAATGGAATCTTTAATATGAAGAAAAGGTCCTCAGAAATCAATTTTATTTTCTCAGTAGACAGGGAATCTAATGGTGGTATGAAAATTAGCATCATAGAGAAATAAATCAAATGAACTATTTTTTAAAACCTTAATTAAATTCATATTTGTAGAATGATACGAATAGGTATTGTAGATGATAAGGTAATTAACCGTACGATTGTAAAACAAAAAATAGCTGCACTGCCAGATGCTTGTATTGTTTTAGAAGCCAATAATGGTATTGACTTTCTCGAAAAAATGCGGTTACTCAATGACGAGAATATCCCACAGATTATTTTAATGGACGTTGATATGCCCCAAATGAACGGAATTGAAGCCATTGCTATTGGATCCGTTCAATACCCATCAGTTGTTTTTTTGGTATTGAGTATTTTTGATGACGATGAAAAAATATTTGAAGCCATTCAAGCTGGTGCGGTAGGTTATTTATTAAAAGAAGATACAGCAGTAGATTTAGGAGAAGCCATTCAAGAAGCTTTGTCTTATAATGGGGCTCCTATGAGCCCCGCAATCGCAAGAAAAACCTTGTCGTGGTTAAAAAACATGCCTTCGTTATCAAAGCATGTAGCCGAAAGAGAAAAAGAGATTTTAAGTGAACGAGAAATTGATATTTTAAAATTGATGGTTGAGGGATTTGATTATAAGAAAATTGCAAAACAACTTTTTATAAGCCCGTTTACCGTAAGAGCGCATACTAGAAAAATATATGAAAAGTTACATGTTCACTCTAAAGCTCAGGCTATTCAACTTGCGCATAAGTATAAATGGGTATAATCATACTTGTTTATTTTAGTTCAAATGTTCTATTGTTAAAGCATATTGTTTATTTCATTTTTGATAAAAATAAACAGTTATGTCTTCTAAAATTTTACTCTTTGTTGCTTTATTCCTTAGTGTTCAATTGTCGGCACAAAATGCTGATTTGGAAAAAGCTTTAGCAGATGCAATTGATATTCAAGTGGGTGGAACTTTTGGTAAGCCCAAGGTTTCTCCTAAGGTAGAAAAGCTTGGAATTGCCCAAGTTAGTATAAAGTTTAAGACTGTTTCTACTGCTAAGTTAAATATTAACGCAAAGAAACAAGGGTTACTGGGAAGGTCTTCTGCTGGATCTAGAACAGCTTCCTCTACTGCTTTCTTAAATTTTTCCGATCAAGAAATGACACCACAAGATTATCAGGAAATCACGAATCATTTTTATTATACTTTACAAAGAAAATTAAAAGAAAATGGCATTGATACAGTTGCTTGGAGTGATATTGAAGCAACTGATTTTTATAAAAATGCTGGAGACAATGCCAATGAATTTCCGAAGACTGAGTCTAATGATGAAGACGCATCGGTTACCTATAATGCATTTAAAGGTGGTCAAATATCAACGGGTACTGGATTTGCATTTCTGAAAATGAAAAGTAATTCTAAAATGTGTGATGCAATTGGTGCACCTACTTTTTTTGCAAACATTGTTCTTGATTTTGTTGATCTGGATATTCAAGGCGGATCAAGTGTACGTAGCTCACAGGGGAATAGTTTTGGTGTTGGTGCAAGTACAACGGCTTCATTTTCTGCAAAACATAATGCAGCTGCTGACATTGTGTTAACTTATTCTACTAGTTTATTAAGTAATAATAAGGAACAGGCGGAAACATGGGTAGTTAAGTCAGATATTCCAGCCGGAGTTGCTTATGCTACTGCAATGGAAGAGAATGAAGAAAAAGTAAAGAAAAAATCTATCATGCAATCGTTGTTTCATAAATCTGAAGCACTAAAAAGAACTCCACTTGTTGTAACTACAACTAAGGAAAACTATAAAAATGCTGCTAAGAAGGCTGCAGAAAATTATGCAATGGCAATTGTTGGTAAATTCAAAGCAATGAAAGCGAGTTAATTTGATTTATTTCTTTTTCTTTTAGCTGGTTGATAAATCTTATCTGCTTTTTGAATTAAGTGCAATAATTCATTTTGAACCGAATTAGAAGGATTGCATGCACTTGCTGCTAAAGATTGTAAATCAACATAATTGAATTCACTGATGTATTTAGATTTACGCAACATGCTGGCAAATGCTGCTAATGTAATGGATCTGCGGCTTGCAGAATCAATTAATTGAATGGGTGAATAATTATTTTTCAATTGAACAACTTGTGTTGGAGAAGATTGATCATTTACGTTAGTATAACTTAATTTGATTGTTGCTAATTGACTAGCCATTTCTTTGGCTGCTAATTCAATTTCAAAAAGGGCAAGCGATACATGGCCGCTGCCGATTTCACCCCCCATTAAAGTGGCAGAGCTGTCTGCAATCGCATCTTTTTTATTATCGAATCCAATTAGCCGGTAAGAACTGATGGCTTCTTTATTGAATGAAATATTTAAAATAGTGTTTTTGGCTACAGAGAAGAGGGTAGAAGTAAACTCTTTAACCAATATCTTTTCAGCTTCAGCTATTTGATCAATATAGGCAAAATTGCCATTTCCTTTTTTTGATAAAGTTTCCAATTTGCTGTCTTTATAATTGCCCATTCCTACGCCCAAACAGGTTAAACTAATGCCCAATTCTTTATAGCTTACAATAAGGTCTTCAAGTTCTTTCTCAGTTCTTTGTCCTACATTAAAATCACCATCTGTGGCAAGAATTACACGATTGTTTCCACCTTTAATAAAACTTCCTTTGGCCAAGTTATAAGCAACTTTAATTGCATTTTCACCAGGGGTGTCTCCATTGGCGCTTAATGAATCAATCACTTCATTAATGATTTTTTTCTCAGCGCCACTAGTAGGATAAAGCGCAATCGAAACATTACCTCCATAAGTAACTATGCTTAATGTATCTATCGCTCTTAAGTTGGCAGTTAGTAATTTAAATGCAGATTGTAGCAATGGTAATCGGTTGGGATGATCCATTGATCCAGAAACATCAATCAAAAAAACCAGATTACTTGGGGGAATTTTTTCAAGATTCAATTTGGGTGCAAATGCTTTTGCTAAGAGTAATTTGTTATTCTTATTCCAAGGACAATCTGTTACTATTGACTCCATTGAAAAAATGGAAGCATTATTTTTGTTTGGATGTTCAAAGGAGAAATAGTTCAGCATTTCTTCTGTTCTAACTGCATCTATTGGAACAAACATTTCATTGGATAAGAACCTTCGGATATTGCTGTATGCTGCTTTATCAATATTCAAGGAAAAACCCGTTTCTGGATATTGTTGGGTTTTAATAAATCCATTCTCTATTAAGCCGCTATAACTTTCTCCCATTCCTGCATATTGCATCGTTTCTGCAGGCTTTAAATTGGTAATAACAGAAGATAAATTCTTCTGGTACAAGCGTGCTGTACTGGGTAACATTTCTAGAACAACTTGCTGAAATAGATGGGTGTTCGCTAGTAGGCGAGTGCTTTCATAACCCGCTAATGACAGGTAAATACTATCTTCCAATTTGTTAAGTGGTATGCCAAAGTCTCCATCTTTTCCACTGTAAAAAGGGATTTGCCCCTTAGACTTTACTTGTATTGAAACTCCTTCTAGTTTTCTTCCTCTACTATCTTTTATTTGGCCCCTCAAATAAAATTGAGCCGACGAGTGAATAGCCAGTAATGAAAAGATACATATGGGAACTAACTTTTTCATCTCCTACAAATTAAGCAATCTAGCTGACTCTTACTCGTTGGAAATTATTCACTGTCTTTGAGCTGATAAATTTCTTTCAGGTTTCTACCGAAGCCATCATAATCTAATCCGTAGCCTAATACAAAACGGTCGGGTATACTGAAACAACAATAATCAATTTGGACCGGATAAATAGTGGCATCTGGCTTGTGTAATAAAACAGCCATTTTAATGGATGCAGGTTGTTGGTGATGCAATTGAGGAATAAACTCATTCATGGTTTTTCCAGTGTCAATAATATCTTCCAATAAAATCAGGTGTCTATCTCTAATATCTGTATCAAGCCCTATTGCTGTGATAACATTGCCAGTTGATTTGGTTCCTTTATAAGATGCCAATTTAATAAAACAGATTTCAGCTTCTATGGTAATTTGTTTAAATAAATCTGCGGCAAACATGAATGATCCATTTAAAACACCTATGAATAGGGGGCGCTTTCCTTCATATTCTTTGCTGATGAGTTCTCCTAATTCTTTAATTTTTTCTTGAATCAATGATTCGGGTAAATAGGGCTCAAATGTTTTATTGAACAAAGTAATATTGGACATGCTTATTTTTTGTTTGGGGTTGTTTTGTTTTCTGCAGGAGCTTTTAAATAAACTTTGCTACCAGGTGTTGGTACTGTTGATTTATTCAGTTTATTATATAATAAAATGCTTTCTAATCTAACTCCAGTTAATTGTGAGATATCATTCAAAGTTTCTCCTTGCTTTACAATATGAAATTCGTTTTCCCCTTTTTTTTGTTTTCTCTCTAAATAAATGAGTTGGTCTTCTGTAAGTATATCAACATCATTCATATCATTATACAAAAGCAATTTAGATAAAGAGAGATTGTATTGATTCGCAACAGCCAATAATGATGTGCCTGCTTTTACTAATACAACACCTGTATTATTAATGGTGAATAATCCATCTGGATAATTCAAGTGACCATATTTACTAATTACTTGTTCATTGCTCTTTTTAGCAGCTGGGATATAAGTTTCAGATTCAGATGTTTCCGTATCCCTTTCTTTTTCTTGAATTTGGGCTACCGCATTGGTCTTTTCAATTGTAGTAGAAGCCGTCTTGTTGAATTCTGTCGATTGGGGTGCCGGATTATTCAGTCGGGCTAATGCAATCGCATTGTATTGATCCAATTGATAATCCTTGATAATTTTAATCAGTTTCTGTGGATAGGTAGGGGCGGTGGCATAGCCAGCTTTTTTTAATCCCTTAGCCCAAGCTTCTGAGTCGGTAGGGTTTAAATTAAACAAGAATTGGTAATGGGCTCTGGTTCTTAAAAAATCGGAATGATCTTTAAAGGAAGCTTCCGGATTATCATACACCCTAAAGCATTCTCCTTTCGCATCATCATCATGAAAAGTGCGGGCTCCTGTCCATTCTGGTTTACACTTAATTCCAAAATGATTATTCGATCTCTTGACTAAATCACTTTCCCCTGATTGAGACTCTAATACGGCTTGTGCAAGTGTAATGGCTGCAGGCACTCCGGAACGAATCATTTCATTGATGGCAATTTCTTTATACTGATCAATGTATGCAACAGTTTTACTATTCTGCGCATTTAATTGAAAAAATAAGAGTAGTCCAACTATGGTTATGCTCAATTTCATTTTACTCATTTCTTTTTGATGATGGTTAGTCCATCTCTGATAGACAACATCACTTGTTCTGTTCTAGGGTCTTGCTGAACATGCTGGTTAAATGCATGTACGGCTTTTGCATTTTTTCCTTTTAAGGGCTCTTCTAAAACCTGCCCATGAAACAACACATTATCTGCTATAATAATTCCGTCTTTAGATAAAAGCGGAACAACCATTTCATAATAGTTGATATAGCCAGTTTTATCTGCATCAATAAAAACCAAATCCCATTGATAGGGTAGTTGACTGATGATTTCCTTCGCATCGCCTATATGCAAAGTTATTTGCTTATTTGCATTCAATTTGCTAAAATTTTCAGCAGCTGTGGCAGCATCTTCAGGTCTTATTTCTATTGTATGGATCATTCCCTCAGGAGGAAGACTTTGATGCATACAAAGTGCACTATACCCTGTAAATGTGCCGATTTCTAGCACATATTTGGGTTTTAGCATGGCACAAATCATGCTTAAAAATTGACCTTGAACATGCCCACTTAACATATGGGCAAGCGGATGTTTGGCAGCTGTATCTTTACTCACGGCTGCTAACTCAATCGGTTCAGGACTGGTAAACTGAGCAATATATTGTTCAATCAAGGGGCTAATTAGTTCCATTTCCCTTTTTAGAAATTAGTAATAAACCTAAAAATGTAATGCTTCCATTGATGATTAATAATTCTAATCCAACTTCATATGATCCTAGTAAAGACTTTTGGTATTTATCTAGGATAAAACAAATAATGGGTGCAGCAATGCATACATAGGGAACCCATGCATCTTTTACGATTCGCTTGGTAATTATTCCAAATGTAAATAAACCTAAAAGCGGACCGTAGGTATAGGCAGCAATTTTTAATAATAATCCAATCATACTTGGATCATTTACCCATTTAAAAATGAGTACAAATACCAAAAAGATAGCTGCAAAAGTTAAATGCACTCTCTGTCTAATTTTTTTCTGTGCTGCTTCCGTTAAATCGGCCCTTCTTTGGATTCCGATAATATCTATACAAAAGGTAGAAGTAAGGGCTGTAATTGCGCCATCCGCACTTGGAAATAAAGCAGAGATTAATGCAATAATAAAAATGACAGAAACCACAGGAGGCATATGTTCCATGGCTAATACGGGGAATATTTTATCGCCTGAAACGTCAATATTTAAGTTCTCTGCGTATAAATAAAGCAAGCCTCCTAAAAATAAAAAGATTACAATTACAGTAGCCAATGTAATTGCCATTGACATTACATTTTTTTGAGAATCTTTTAATGTTTTCACCGATATATTTTTCTGCATCATTTCTTGGTCCATACCGGTCATTGTAACTGTGATAAATGCACCCGCAATAATTTGTTTTAAGAAGAAAAATTTACTGTTTGGATCGGTAAAGAAAATTTTTGAATAACCCCGATCGTTCATTGCCTGCAAACTGTCTCCAAAACCCATATTCAGTTGGTTAAGAATGTAGAATACACATATCACTAAGCCCGCCAACATACAAGTGGTTTGTAGGGTGTCTGTATAAACAATGGTTTTTACTCCTCCTTCAAAAGTGTATAATAAAATCATTACTAAAATGATCAAAGTAGTAGCCCAAAAAGGAATATTAAAACTGTTTAAAATAGCTTCCTGTAAAATATTAACGACTAAATATAAGCGTGCCGTTGCTCCCAATGTTCTCGACAATATAAAAAATGAAGAGCCTGTTTTATAAGAGTTAAAGCCCATTCTAGTACTTAAATAATTGTAAATAGAAGTGAGGTTTAATCTATAGTAAAGGGGTAATAGAATATAAGCAATCATTAAGTAACCAAATAAATACCCAATGGTAATTTGTAAGTAGGCAAATGATTCTTTTGCAACGGCTCCTGGAACACTAACAAAAGTTACTCCACTCAAAGAAGTGCCCACCATTCCAAATGCAACCAGCATCCAATTGCTATTCTTATTTCCAATAAAAAAAGAATGGTTGTCGCTGTTTCTACCGGTATACCAGGCAACGGCTAATAAAATCAAGAAATAACCAATTACAAAGGAAAACAGCAATAGGGGAGACATATGGTATTTGTTTCGTTAAAAGAATTTTGTAAAGTAGTAAAAATAATTCAGGTATTTTGTCTGTCCTAATGCTAGTGTATGAAAATTAAAAATATAGCAGTTTTCTGTGGTTCAAAAGCTGGAAATGATCCTGAATTCTTATTACAAACAATTGAATTGGGAAAATTAATGGCTCAAAAGGAGATTACGTTGGTTTACGGTGGAGGAAACAAAGGCCTGATGGGTGCTGTTGCAGATGCAGTGATGCAAGGGAATGGAGAAGTGATTGGTGTTATACCCGAAGTACTATTAGAGTGGGAGCACCAGCACAAGGGTATAACCGATCTGAGAGTGGTAGCAGATATGCATGTGCGAAAAAAATTACTCTATGAACTTTGTGATGCGGCCATCATTTTACCCGGGGGGAATGGCACTTTAGACGAATTATTCGAGATGCTCACTTGGAACACACTAAAGATTCACAATAAAAAAATTGTCTTGTTGAATTGCAATGGATATTACGACCATTTAATTGCACATATCAATACCATGTATGAGCAAGGGTTTTTGTATGAGGATTGGAAAGATCGATTACTAGTGGCTTCTACAGCTGCAGATGCTATCGCTTTCTTGAGTTAAGATACATACCAAAACCTCCTCTGAATACTGGTTGTGGGTCTCCAAATTGATCACGATAAGGAGAATTAATTGCTTGATTTAAATCGATCATGATGGTGAAATGAGAAAATCGATTTCCAATTTCTCTTGTACCATATCCAATGCCAGCTAGCATGCTTGGGGCTTTCAATTTATAGTTAAAAGTTTGACCAGTATTCACATCTGTTTGAGAAGAAGTAATCCAATTGTATTCAGGTTGAATTTGTAAGTGTAAAAAACTGATGGGCCATACCCTTAAAAATGCACCGCCTCCAAAGTTGAAGTTTTTGTATTTGATGGCATTAAAACCAGTTTCACTTTGTGAATAATAATTCAAATTCATGGCCACTCCTATATCTAACCAATTATTTAAACTGTATCCTACTTCTGGATTTAAACCTAAATTAAAAAAACGATTAGATAATCCAAGGTTTAAGCTGGTACCTATAAATACCCTTGAGCGATCAAAGCCCACAGGTTTTTCTGGTGCTTCAAGTGCTTCTAGTTGTGCATGTACATTACTGAAACTCACAAGGGCCAAAATCAATAACCACCATCCTTTTTTCATATGTATCGTTTAAATAAAATTACTCAATCCTGTGCATCAAATATTTTTCCAACATTTAAAATATTGTTAGGATCAAATGCTTTTTTAATATCTCTCATTAATTGAATGGAATTCAAGCTAAATACTGTTTCCATATATGGTTTCTGAATAAGACCAATTCCATGCTCTCCACTAATGGTTCCGCCTAAGCTTTTAACTAGTTGAAATAATGCTTTAAGAATTGCAGTCATTTCTGGGTTACCATGACTGTTCTTAATAGTTGGGTGGTTAATTCTAATATGCAAATTACCATCGCCAGCATGCCCATAACAAACTACTTTAAAACCATATTGTATCCCCAATTCTTTGACCCCTTTAATAAGCGCAGGTAATTCAGCTCTTGGCACCACCGTGTCTTCTTCAATGGTATACCCATCTAATTTTACTGCTTCGGCTGCCCTTCTTCTAAGCTTCCACAATTCTGCTTTCTGTTGTGCATCGTCTGCAAATAAGATATCACCCGCATCAAATTCAACTAAGAGTTCTGCAATGGCTTCCACTTCTTGCATTAATACATCCATATTGTTCCCGTCTACTTCAATAATTAAATGTCCTTCAATTTCGTCTGTAACTGGCACAACAGTACTGTCTACCATTTTACTTACTATTTGTAAAGCATTAATTTCAATCAACTCTAATGCACTTGGAACAAAACCTGCTCTAAAAATGGCACTGACTGCTGCTCCAGCTTTTTCTAGCGATGCAAAAGGAACCAACATCAATAAGTCATATTTAGGGTAGGGGATTAATTTTAATACAATTTTAGTGACTATGCATAAGGTACCTTCACTTCCAACAATAAGTTGAGTAAGATTGTATCCTGTTGCATTTTTTAAAACATTTGCACCCGTCCACATGATTTCACCATTGGGTAATACCACTTCTAAGTTGAGCACATAGTCTTTAACTACCCCATATTTTACAGCTTTAGGACCACCACTATTTTCTGCAATATTTCCTCCAATAAAACAACTTCCTTTACTGCTTGGATCTGGCGGATAAAATAATCCCTTTTCTTTTACTGCATTTTGTAAAACCTCTGTAATTACACCAGGCTCAGTAGTTACTTGCAGATTTCTTTCATCTATCGATAAAATTTTATTGAGTTTTTCAGTGGAAAGTAAAACTCCACCTAAATGAGGTAATGCTCCACCACTTAAACCTGTACCAGCTCCCCTGGGGGTAACCGGAATTAAGTTTTGGTTACAAATTTTCATGATGGCCGCAACTTCTTCTGTATTGCTGGGTTTTACCACTATTTCTGGTAAGAAAACCAATCGTTCTGTTTCATCATGGCCATATTCAGTGAGGCTATCTTCATCTAATAAAAGGTTTGCTTCCCCCACAATTGATCGAAATTGATTGACTATTTCCTTTGTAATATGTCCTAGCTGATTTTGGCCACCCATGAATTAAATTTTGGTAAAAATACGACTGAAAGGGGGTAAAAATTGTGTAATTAGTACACAAATAAGCTATTCAAATAATTAAACAATGTACTTTTGCATACTAACTAACGATTGTTTGTATATGTCATTACCAACTTTAACCGTAGACGCATCAAAATTTTTAGCCTTGGGATTAACCAACGAGCAAGGGGTACATTATCAACTATCTCCCGAAACTTTAGTAAATCAAGCAGTAGCAAAAGGGCAAGGTGTATTAAATGATACTGGAGCACTTTGTATTAATACTGGAGAATTCACCGGGAGAAGTCCGCAAGACAAATTCATTGTAAAAGACGATATAACTGCTGATACCGTTCATTGGAATAATTTCAATATCCCTATTGATGAAAAATATTTTCATCAATTAAAGAAAAAAGTGTTGGATTATTTAGGCCAACAAGAGGAAGTGTGGGTTAGAGATGCATACGCTTGTGCTGATAATAATTATCGTTTAAATATTCGGGTGATTAACGAAAATCCTTGGAGCAATTTATTTGCTTACAATATGTTCCTAAGACCAACTGAAGAAGAGTTAGAAAACTTTGAACCAGAGTGGCATATTATTCAAGCACCCGGATTTAAAGCAGATCCTGCAGTTGATGGAACGAGACAACATAATTTTGCGGTAGTATCTTTTACACATAAAACCATTTTAATTGGTGGTACTGGATATACCGGTGAAATGAAGAAGGGTATTTTCACCATTCTCAATTATATTCTGCCTCAACAAAAGAATGTTTTAAGCATGCACTGTAGTGCGAACATGGGTAAAGACGGTGATGTTGCCGTTTTCTTTGGTTTGAGCGGAACTGGTAAAACGACTTTAAGTGCAGACCCCAATAGAAAATTGATTGGAGACGACGAACATGGTTGGACCAATAACAGCGTATTTAATTTTGAAGGCGGTTGTTATGCAAAAACCATCGACTTAAGCGAAGAAAAAGAACCAGAAATTTTTCGTGCTATTAAGCCAGGCGCATTAGTTGAAAATGTTGGCTTCGTTAAAGGAACCAATCAAATTGATTTTAGTTTTAAAGGCATTACAGAAAATACCAGAGTAAGTTATCCTTTGCATTTTATTTCGAATGCAATGGAACCAAGCATTGGCGGGTTGCCTAAAAACCTATTTTTCTTGACTTGCGATGCTTATGGAGTTTTACCTCCAATCAGTAAATTAAGTCCAGGACAAGCCATGTATCAATTTATTAGTGGATATACCGCTAAAGTAGCAGGAACAGAAGCAGGTGTTACTGAACCCAAATCTACTTTCAGTGCTTGTTTTGGTGCGCCATTCTTACCCTTACATCCAGGAAAATATGCTGAAATGTTGGGCGCAAAAATGAAAGAACATCAAGTCAATGTTTGGATGATTAATACGGGCTGGAGCGGAGGTTCTTATGGTACTGGAAGCAGAATGAAATTGAGCTATACCAGAGCTATGATTACTGCTGCATTAAATGGTAGTTTGGATAATGTATCATTTGAACAACATCCAGTATTTGGTATGATGATTCCAACTAGTTGCCCAGATGTACCTGCTGAAATCTTAAATCCTAAATCAACATGGAAAGATGCTGCGGCGTATGATGCAACTGCTAAAAATTTGGCACAACAGTTTATAAAGAATTTTGAAAAATATGCAGCCGGTGTTTCGGCAGAGATTCTGGCGGCTGCTCCAATCGTATAACTATTGATTGCTAAAGTTGTTGCGATTGTTTGCCTGAAGAGCCTCCTTCTGTAAAGAGGGAGGCTTTATTATTTTGCAGATAAAAAGTTACCCGGTAAACGCATTCCTTTTTCGTCGTCAACTACTTTACGCATCACTTTTTTTAAACCCTCGGGCAATTGCTCCAATTCTGTTTCATTGAGTACATGCACAATTTCATGAAACTCATCTTCGTCGTCGTAATAACCAACGAATAAATCAATGGTTTGATTGGCATGCATTCTAAGAGATATTTCTAAATCTTCTTCGTATTGGTGCATACTGATAATAGACCACTGGTCGTTGTCTTCAAAATTAAACAATACTTCTACTGGGTCTTGGCTAACCACATGGGTTACCAATTTTTCAATTAATTCTCCTGAATGATGCTGCACTAATTCTTCGTAATTCATAGACTAAAAAGTATCCATTAAAAAAGACCAAAAAGCATTCCGTCTACTTTGCTGATGATTTCACCAAATTGTTCTTCGTTTTCAGCAAATTTATTTTTATCACAATCAATAATTAAAAGTTGACCTTCTTTATAACCATCAATCCATTTATTGTAATACTCATTTAGTTTTTTCAAATAATCTAAACGAATATTTTCCTCATATTCCCTGCCACGTTTTTGAATTTGTGATACCAAAGTAGGAACAGATGCTTTTAAATAGATCAGCAAGTCTGGAGGTTGAACCATGGTTTTAAGGGTCTGAAAAAATTGATAGTAGTTGTCAAAATCCCTTTTACTCATCAATCCCATTTCATGTAAGTTGGGCGCAAAAATATTGGCATCTTCATAAATGGTTCGATCTTGAATCACCGTTTCAGTTCCGTGTTGAATATCTAAAAGCTGATTTAATCTGCTGTTTAAAAAATAGATTTGCAAATTGAAACTCCAGCGAGGCATGTCTTCATAAAAATCCATTAAATAAGGATTGGTATCTACATTTTCAAATTGGGGAATCCAACGATAATGTTTACTCAACATTTCAGTTAATGTTGTTTTGCCCGCTCCAATATTTCCTGCTATTGCTACGTGCTTTGGTTTTTTAGGTTTTGCCATTGGTAAATGCTGTTAAAGTGTCGCAACTTAAGTAAACTAATCTGATTTTGGTTGTTTGAGCGCTAATAATTCAAACCTACTGCATCTCTAACCATTTTTAATGTTTCCGAAGCCCTTGATCTACCCTTATCTGCCCCTTGTTTGATTATTCTGTGTAATTCTTCTGGGTTGTTTAATAGGTCAGCAGCTTTCTCTCTGATGGGTTTAATAAACGACACCATATCTTCTGCCAATTGCTTTTTCATATCACCATATCGAATGATACAATTACCCGTTGAACTGGCATTGAAATCATCTTCAAATTTGGTTAATGTATCTGCACTACTTACCAATTGCATCATGGTAAATAGGTTTTGAATATAATCGGGTTTTTCAGAGTTGGGTTCAGTTGGTCCCTGATCGGTTTTGGCTTTCATGATTTTCTTTCTAATCAAATCGTCGTCGTCTGCCAAGTAAATAGTTGCATTTTGGTTTTCACTTTTACTCATTTTACCATTCCCATCTAATCCCATTATTCGGATGAGTTCATCCCCATAATTAAAGGCATAGGGTAGCGGAAACACGTCACCATAGCGATAATTAAAACGATCCGCAAAATTTCGGGCCATTTCTAAATGTTGTTCTTGGTCTTTACCAACTGGAACCTTTACAGCTCTTTGAATAATGATATCCGCTGCTTGTAACACTGGATAGGTAAGCAATCCAGCATTCACGTTTTCAGGTTGTAATCTTACTTTCTCTTTAAAAGTAACTGTTTTTTCCAGTTCGCCTTTATAAGAAAGCATATTCAAATACAAATAGAGTTCAGCAATTTCAGGTACATCGCTTTGCACATAAAATGCCACTTTTTGTGGGTCTAATCCGCAAGCAATATTTTCTGCAATTACCCTATACACACTATTTTTTAATTCTTTTGTATCGGGGTGTGTAGTTAAACTATGCCAGTTGGCTACAAAAAAATAACAGTTAAAATCGTCCTGCATGCGCACATAATTGCGCATTGCACCAAAATAATTTCCTAGATGAAGAAATCCGGTGGGCCGAATTCCACTTACAACAACCTCTTTTTCCATGGGGGCGAAGATAAATATAGTGTTTGGTTTTTTATGGTTGGCATCAAAAGAAATCGGAAATTGTAGCCGGAACCATATTATTATCATTATTTCAGCTGTAAATACCATACTCGCTTCGCCTATTGAATACCTTAAGGGGGTTGGACCGCTTAGGGCCGATATGCTTAAAAAAGAGTTAGAGATATTTACTTTTAACGATTTACTTCAGCATTATCCCATCCGTCATATAGATAAAACCAAGGTTAGTAAAATAAGTGATATCAATTTTCAAACCGAATACATTCAAGTTGCAGGGAGACTATTGCAATTTGATGTTATTGGAGAAAAAAGAGCCAAGCGATTGGTAGCACAAATAAGAGATGCAACAGGTATTCTAGAATTAACTTGGTTTCAGGGCATTAATTGGGTGCAGAAAAGTTTATATGTGGGTTCAGATTATTTAGTATTTGGTAAAACCACTTATTTTAATGGGAAGGCTCAAATGGTGCATCCAGAAATAGAAGTATTTGCACCTGCTAAAATGGGTGGTGCAGCATTTTTAGAGCCCGTATATCCTTCTACTGAAAAATTAAAAGCCAGGGGGTTAAATGGCAGACAGCTGGCTAAGTTTACATACACGTTATTACAGCAATTAACCCCTACTGACTTGCCTGAAAATATCCCTGCAAAGGTATTGAAAGAATTAAAATTGTTGGGCCGGTATGAAGCCATTGCTGGTATTCATTTTCCTACTTCAGAGCTGCATTTTAAAAAAGCAATGGAGCGTTTAAAGTTTGAAGAATTCTTTATTGCCCAGGTAAGATTGCAATTGGTTCGGTTACAAAGAAATAGTTTCAGTAAGGGAGTCGTATTTGAAAAAGTGGGAACTAATTTTAATGATTTCTATCAATACCATCTTCCATTTGAGCTAACAGGAGCCCAAAAAAGAGTGATCAAAGAAATTAGGCAAGACACTGCACGTGGCAAACAGATGAATCGATTATTACAAGGTGATGTTGGAAGTGGTAAAACGATTGTTGCATTATTGAGTATGTTATTGGCTGCAGATAATGGCTATCAAAGTGCATTGATGGCACCTACTGAAATTTTAGCGCAACAACATTACCAAAGTTTAACCAGTTTGCTGAAAGAAATGCCTGTTGAAATTGCGTTACTAACAGGCAGTACCAAAACAGCAGAACGCAGAAGAATATTAAAAGGATTGCAAGAAGATACCATCCATTTTGTGGTAGGTACTCATGCCATTATTGAAGATAAAGTGCAATTCAAAAATCTAGGATTGGTGATCGTAGATGAACAACATCGATTTGGTGTTGCACAAAGAGCAAGGCTTTGGACCAAGGCCACAATTCCTCCACATGTATTGGTGATGACTGCAACACCTATTCCAAGAACTTTAGCTATGACAGCATATGGAGATCTAGAATACAGTATTATGGATGAATTGCCTCCAGGAAGAATACCTATTACAACAGTGCATAGAAACGAAATGGCAAGAGCTAGTGTGATGGATTTTGTAAAAGAAGAAATTACAAAAGGAAGACAAGCTTATTTTATTTATCCTTTAATTGAAGAAAGTGAAAAATTAAGCTATGAAGATTTGATGCAGGGCTATGAACAAGTCAAGAGTTTTTTTCCAGAACCTAAATACAAAATCAGTATGGTACATGGAAAACAACCATCTGATCAAAAGGAAATCAATATGCAACGCTTTGTTCAGGGTGATACCCATATAATGGTAAGTACCACCGTAATTGAAGTAGGGGTAAATGTGCCCAATGCATCGGTGATGGTAATAGAAAGTGCCGAAAAGTTTGGATTGTCTCAATTGCACCAGCTAAGAGGAAGGGTAGGGAGAGGTAGTGAAAAGAGTTTTTGCATTTTATTAACGGGTAGTAAAGCAAGCAAAGAAGCCAAAGAACGTATCAATATAATGTGCGCAACCAATGATGGCTTTAAAATTGCCGAAAAGGACTTAGAAATGCGGGGTCCAGGCGATATTGAAGGAACCAGGCAGAGTGGTGCTTTGAACTTTAAGCTGGCAAGTATTGTTAATGACAAGGGGTTATTGGAAAAGGCAAAAGAGAAAGCGGAGCAAATTGTGGAACAAGATTTGTACTTAGATTCAACTGAGAACACTATGTTAAAAAACTACTTGTCTTCTCAACAATTAAAACATGGCTGGAGCAAAATATCGTAACTTAAAGAAGAGATGCTGAAAAATATTGGATTGATATTGTTTTTTTTGATGGGAATGTTGGGCTTAAATGCTCAGGGTTATTTAGATTTTATTGAGAACAAAGGTCAATGGCCATCATCCATACAATTTAAAAGTGAGTTGTCTGCAAGTGCATTTGCATTAACCAAAAATGGATACAGGGTATTGCAACATAATGTTGCTGATTACGCTGCCATAGCGGATTCTAGACATATCCATTCAACCAATAATACTCCTCAAAATAAATCGGATGTCACTCCTAAGTTTGGACAAAATGGAGATCAAGATTTAATCTTACGTTCACATGTATATGAAGTAAAATTTTTAAACGCCAATCCAAATCCAACCATTGTAAAAGAAAAGCCATTGGGTGGTGTAAGCAATTATTTTATCGGGAATGATCCTTCAAAATGGGCAACTGATTGTAAGACTTTTCAATCAGTAACCTATAAAAATATGTATCCAAATATAGATGTACGCTATTATACCAATAATGGAGTATTGAAATATGATATCATCGTTCATCCCGGAGGAGACCCATCTAAAGTGATTTTATATTTTGAAGGAACAGAAGGACTTTCTTTAAAAAATGGTGCTTTACAGGTAAAAACTTCTGTTGGTTTATTACAAGAAACGGTTCCATACACGTACCAATTAATTGGGGGCGAAAGGACTGAGTTGGAGTGTGGGTATGAAGTAAAAGGGAATTTGGTCAAGTTTAAATTAAGCACTCAATACAATCGAAATAGTACTTTGGTCATTGATCCCCAACCCGTATTTATCAGTTATTCAGGGAGTAGGGCAGATAACTGGGGCTTTACAGCTACCTATGATTTATTGGGTAATTTTTATGCAGGAGGGATTGTATTTAGTTCCGGATTTCCTACTACCAATGGAGCATTTCAAAGCAATTATCAAAATGGTGTTCCAGAGTTTGGATTGAATGGATATGATATGGGTATTTTAAAATTTGAGCCAGGGGGTACCAGTTTAATTTATGCAACTTATATAGGTGGTAGTGGGAATGAGCAACCACATAGTTTAGTGGCTGATGCCGCGGGTAACTTAGTGATTGCTGGCAGAACATCATCTGGCGCAAATTATCCTTCGGTTACTGGTTCTCCTGCATTGTATGGAGATGGTGGAGACTTTGATATAGCGCTAACTAAGATCAACCGTTTAGGTACAGCCCTGATTGGCTCTATTCGAATAGGTGGAAAAGGAAAGGACGGAGTAAATATTAGAGCAAATTATGATAATCCTCAAGGTCCAGAAACTACTAGAAGAAATTATGGTGATGATGCTAGGAGTGAAGTGATTTTTGACAATCAAGGAAATATTGTTTTAGCATCGGTGACACAATCAGCTGATTTTCCAACCACCGCAAATGCTTTTCAAAGAACGCCTGGTGCTGCTAGAATAAGTAATGATAGGAGAATGCAAGATGGGGTGTTGATTAAATTGAATGCCAGTTTATCGCAAGTGCTTTTTGCTAGTTTTTTAGGAGGTAATAATGATGATGCAGCATTTGTATTAGCCATTAATCCAGCCAATCAACATATTTATGTTGCAGGTGCAACAGCAAGCACAGATATGCCAGCCAGGTCTAATGCCATTCCTAGTTTTCAAAATAACAATGGTTTGGTAGATGGATTTATTAGCATTGTTACACCAGATGGTTCTAATTTAATCAGCACGAGTTATTTTGGAACAGATAGGGATGATGTGATTTTTGGAATTCAATTTGATCGGCAAGGATTTCCTTATATAGTTGGTACAACCACAGGTACATTAACACCAATCAACTCTCCATATAATAATACCAATCCAGGGCAAGCAACTGGAAAACAGTTTATAGCCAAATTACAACCAGATTTATCTGCGTTTATTTATCGCGCTAATTTTGGTACAAGTGGAGCTACGATTCCGAATCTTTCTATCTCTGCATTTTTAGTAGACAGATGTGGTAATGTTTATGTATCTGGATGGGGTGGTAGTAATATTAATAGTTTCCCAACTGCACCATTGGCCAATTTACCTTTAACTTCAGATGCTTACCAATCGAGTACCGATGGCTCTGATTTTTATTTCTTTGTATTAGAACGAGATGCACAAAGACAATTGTATGGTTCATATTTTGGACAAACAGGTGGATTTGCTGACCACGTAGATGGAGGCACCAGTAGGTTTGATCCGAATGGTACCATTTATCAATCTATTTGTTCTTGCAGAAGAACCGGGGACCCTAGTAGGCCGATTGTTGGAACAGGCGGGGCATGGTCTACTACTAATAGAAGTAATTCTTGCAATCTCTTAGCTATTAAAATAGCATTCAATTTAGCAGGTGTAGGTGGGGGGATCAAAACCTCTATTAATGGAGTAGCTCGAGATACATCGGGTTGTGTGCCACTTACAGTGGTTTTTTCTGATACCCTCGAAATTGCCAAATCCTATCGATGGAATTTTAATGATGGTACTCCAGAAGTGATTACCAATAATCCCTCTGTTACGCATACATTTAATAATGTGGGATTGTATAATGTACGATTGATTGCTATTGATTCTGCTTCTTGTAATATCAGTGACACTTCTTTTATAAGAATGCGTGTGAAATCGGACGAAGCAATTTTAGCATTTACACCTAATAAGCTCTTGCCTTGCGAATCGTTGACTTATCGCTTTGATAATAATTCTATTGGTCCTAAACCCTTTGGCGCCAATGCTTTTAGTTGGGATTTTGGAGATGGAACTCGGCAAATTGCTTCATTTGGCCCAGTGACGCATACTTATGCAACAGCGGGCTCATATAATGTTCGACTAACTTTAATTGATACTAGTTTTTGTAATGAGTTTGATAGTGTAGGTGTTCAATTGCGTATATCACCTTTGGTGAAAGCGCAGTTTCAAACACCTTCCTTGGGTTGTGTTCCTTATACTGCGGTATTTAATAATACTTCATTGGCAGGGAGAACATTCCGTTGGGATTTTGGTGATGGTACGAGTTCTACTCAAACTTCACCACAACATTTATATCCATCCGTGGGTACCTATACCATTAAATTAGTGGCCATTGATTCTTCCACTTGTAATATAGCCGACAGTACGGTATTCACAATATCTGTACGAGACAATCCTACTGCTGGCATTAGTTTTAGCCCTGATCCTACCGAAGCCAATACACCTGTAACATTTACCAATAATAGTTTTGGGGCGAGTAGATACAAATGGTTATTTGGGGATGGTGATTCATTGAATACACTTAGAAGCGATACCACAGTTCGTCATTTATACAATGCAAGCGGAACATTTAATGCATGTGTGATTGCGTATAACGATGCGGGTTGTTCCGATACCAGTTGTGTTCCCGTTCCAGTTACTATTATACCTGGTTTTAATGTGGCCAATGCTTTTTCTCCTAATGGAGATGGTACCAATGATAAAATATTTGTGCGTGGATTTGGGATTGTGAAAATGACATGGAAAATATACAACAGATGGGGTAAGCTGGTATATCTTGGAACCAGTCAATCGGAAGGTTGGGACGGCAAGTTCAATGGTAAATTACAACCTCAAGAAGTATATCATTATACTTTAGAATTAGAATTCAGTGATAAAGAAAGGGCAACTAAAAAAGGAGATATAACATTATTGCGATAATGCTAAAAAGGATAGTCATATTAAGTTTCATTATTGTTGCTTGGGTAGGGCATCAACAATTGCATGCGCAAGCATTAAACTATTCGCAATACTATAATGCTCCGCTCTTAACCAATCCTGCCAATACAGGATTTAACCCAGATTACGATTACAGAGCAGGAATGAATTATAGAACCCAATGGGCTTCTGTTGGAACACCCTATAAAACGATGGGTGTATGGGGCGATGCTAAATTATTCGCCAACCGATTCGAAAATGGTTGGATGGGCATTGGAGCTTCCATAATTAAAGATGTTGCAGGTACAGGACAACTCAGTTCAACTGGAGCAGCATTATCTGTTGCTTGGCATCAAATGTTGGGATATAATAGTTTATTGAGTGCAGGATTTACTGCTGGTGTAACTACCAAAACAGTGGATCTTTCTAAACTTAATTTCGATAATCAGTGGAATGGTAAATTCTTTGATATTGCTATTCCAACTTTTGAACCCTTTGCTTTTAGTCAAGTGGGGTATTTAGATTTGAGCATGGGTTTGAACTATGCTTATTTTGCTTCTGAAAATTTTTATTTCAATGCGGGTGCATCAATTATGCATTTGAATAGCCCCAAAGAAAGTTTTTTTTCACCCAGTGTTAGTGATGCTAGGGTTCCCATGCGATATAATTTTTTCGCCAATGCTAGTTTGAAAATGGACAATTTGTGGATTCTAAATCCCAATATCTATTACAGTTCTGTTATCAATAAAAATGAATTGGTAATGGGAATGAATGCCAATAGAAATATTAGCGGAGATGGAATGCAACAATTAATTTTAGGCCTTTACTATCGATCTGGAGATGCCGTTATTCCAATGGTGGGTTACCAAGTAAACGACTTGAAAATCACTGTAAATTATGATGCTACTATTTCTGGCCTTAGTAATTTGAATGGCTCAAGAGGGGCTTATGAATTGTCCATCATTAAACAAGGAATTTTCCCCAGTTCACAAGGTCGCTCGGTTAAATGTCCTACCGTGCGGTTTTAAGTGCTACAATCTTTATATATTGCGTATCACAATTTAGATACGCATGAAGTACCTACCATTAGATCCCACTATTTTTATTAATAATCGTAAACGGTTTGTTAGCAATATGCTGCCAAATAGCATTGCTATTTTCGTAAGCAATGATGAATGGCCCAACAATGGTGATGCATTGCATTCATTTAAGCAAAACAGTGATTTATTTTGGTTAAGTGGAATTGTACAAGAAGATTCCATGGTGATTTTATTTCCAGATAATCCAGACCCAAAATTCAGGGAGGTATTGGTATTGGTTCGTCCTAATGAATTGAAAGAGAAATGGGATGGAAAAAGATTAAGAGCTGCGGAAGCGAAATCCATTTCAGGCATGGCTACAGTTGTATGGTTAGATAGTTTAGATGCCTTATTACAAGGATGGATACATTTAGCAGATACTATTTATTTGGATAGTAATGAAAATGATCGCAAAGCATCACTTATTCGTTCTAGAGAGTACCGCTTTATTGATGAAATGAAAGCAAGATTTCCATTGCATCAATTTATGCGTGCCGCAAAGATCATGAAAGAGTTGCGTGCCATTAAGTCGAAGGAAGAAATAGCAGTGGTGCAAAAAGCCATTGATATCACTGATATTACATTTAGAAGGTTGATGAAGTTCATTCAACCAGGCGTTAATGAGTGTGAAATTGAAGCAGAAATTTGGCATAGCTTTTTGAGCCAACGAGCAACAGGTCCTGCATATGGAAGTATTATTGCCAGTGGAGACAATGCGAGAACTTTACACTATGTTTCTAATAATGCCGAGTGTAAAGATGGGGATTTAATATTGATGGATTTTGGTGCAGAGTATGGAGGGTATTGTGCAGATTTAACTAGAACCATTCCTGTTAACGGAAAATTTACTCGTAGACAAAAAACAGTTTACAATGCATGTTTGCATTTGCATAATTATGCAAAGTCTATTTTGAAACCGGGTATCAGTATTTTAGATTATACCGATAAAGTAGGGGAGGAAGCAACGCAACAATTTTTAAAAATTGGGTTGTTGAAAAAGTCAGATGTGAAAAATGAAGACCCCGAAAACAGGGCTTATCGAAAGTATTTATATCATGGAATTTCTCATCACTTAGGAATTGATGTACACGATTTAGGCACCAGAACTGCACCTATTAAGGCAGGTATGTTGTTCACCATAGAGCCTGGAATTTATATTGAAGAAGAACAAATGGGGGTACGAATTGAAAATAATTTTTGGATTACCAAAAATGGTAATACCGACTTAATGAAAAATATCCCGATTACAGTAGAAGAGATTGAATCTTACATGAAGCGATAATATGAAGCAACAAATTCCCAACTGTTTTACCCTAATCAATTTATTTTTAGGTGCAACAGCAATACTATATATTTTACAACCAGGGTTGACCTATCATGCAGAAGGAGATGGTTTGGTAACCATTCCTGAGAAAATGATGATTGCCAGTTGGCTCATATTTGCAGCAGCACTGGTAGATTTTTTAGACGGTTTTGTGGCTAGGTGGATGAACCAATGTTCTGAAATGGGAAAGCAATTAGATTCCTTGGCAGATGTGGTTAGTTTTGGGGTGGCACCAGGTTTAATGGTATTACAGTTTTTGCGTTTTTCATATGCCAGTACAGAGGGGGGCTTAGATATTTCAATGGCTTATTTGTTGCCAGCGTTATTGATTCCTTGTGCAGGGGCATTTCGTTTAGCACGATTTAATTTAGACCAATCCAAGTCTACCGGATTCAAGGGTATTCCAATTCCAGCAGCTGGCATATTGGTCGCATCTTTTCCACTGGTGAATTGGTATGCCACCGATGCTTGGGTTTTAGATTTACTATTAAATAAGTGGCTCTGGTATGGCTTAATCCTATTATTGAGTGCTGGAATGGTTTCTACAGTACCTATGCTGGCCCTTAAATTCAGTGGATTAACTTTTAAGAAGATATTACCCTTTTTGCTCATTCTAGCTGTGGCATTGCCCGTTGCCTTTCTTTTTGGATGGTTGGCAATTTCTGCAGGATTTATTGCTTATGTAATTCTATCTTTGTTGTTTAAACCAACCGAATCATGAAGTTTGAAGTAGCTATTAATGTAATGCCATTAAAAGATTTATTAGATCCACAAGGAAAAGCTGTGTTGGGTGGATTGGCCAATTTGGGTATTACACAAGTACAGGATGTAAGAGTAGGTAAGCATATTACATTGTCGGTTGAAGCTGCTTCTGCAGAAGAGGCAAAAGCCATTGCAGAAAATGCCAGCAAGCAATTATTGGCCAACCAAGTAATGGAGCATTTTGAGATTACCATAAACGGTTAATTTGCTTTATTTAGTTCCTACACCTTTAGGCAACCTAAAGGATATTACGTTGCGTTCACTAGAAGTGTTGAATTTAGTGGACCTGATTTTATGCGAAGACACGCGTACTTCGTCTAAATTACTTCAGCATTACAATATTCAGAAACCGCTGTCTCCTTATCACCAGCACAATGAGCATAAAATTGTATTGCATTTAGCCGATCAATTGGAAGCGGGTAAAACAATGGCATTGATTACCGATGCCGGAACGCCTGGAATTTCAGACCCAGCTTTTTTATTGGTAAGGGAGTGTATTAAAAGAAATATTCGAGTGGAATGTTTGCCAGGAGCCGCAGCATTTGTTCCTGCATTGGTAAATAGTGGGTTACCTACCAATCGATTTGTTTTTGAAGGATTTATTCCAATAAAAAAAGGGAGACAAACCCTATTAAAACAATTGGCTACCGAAGAGCGAACGATGATTTTTTATGAAAGCCCTATGCGATTGGTTAAAACCCTTGAAGACATGGCACAATATTTTGGGGAAGATCGAAGCTGTTCTGTAGCAAGAGAACTGACTAAAATGTTCGAGGAGAATAAAAGAGGAAGTTTAAAAGAAGTTGCCGAATATTTTAAATCTAAAACAGTAAAGGGAGAAATTGTATTAGTAGTTGCAGGTGCAGACTAATGCATAATACAATATATTTATACTCTAATACTACTCAAGAATAATAAAAACAATATGAGAAAATTGACACTTTCTATTTTGATGGGATGTTTGTTATGGAGTACCGCTTTGTTGGCTCAGCCCGATCGCTGGCAACAAAAAATCAAGTACACCATGAATGTGAACATGGACGTAAGTACCAATCGATTTAGTGGAACACAAAAGATTGACTATTTTAATCAGTCTCCAGATACCTTGAACAAAATATTTATGCACTTATATTGGAACGCTTTTCAACCCAATAGTAGCATGGATGTAAGAAGTAGAGAATTAGGAAAAACCAAATTGGCAGATCCTAGAAGAAACAACGATGGATTAGACTGGGATGCAAGAGTGAAAGATCGTATCAGCAAATTAAAGCCAGATGAAATTGGTTATCAAAATGTAAAATCGGTTTTAATTAATGGCGTGGCACAAAAATTAATTGAGCATGAAACCATTTTGGAAATAGTATTAGCCAAACCTATTTTGCCTAAAACTAAAATTACTATGGATGTGGTGTTTGAAGCACAAGTGCCCGTTCAAATTAGAAGAAGTGGAAGAGATAATGCAGAAGGTATTCGTTACAGTATGTCTCAGTGGTATCCTAAAGTAGTAGAATACGATTACCAAGGATGGCATGCCAATCCTTATATAGCTCGTGAGTTCTATGGTGTATGGGGAGATTTTGATGTAAATATTACCATCGATAAAAATTACTTAGTTACTGCAGGTGGAGATTTATTGAATGCCAATGAAATTGGATTTGGTTATGAAGCCAAAGGTGTTCAAGTAAAACCAGCAACAGGAAAGACCTTGACCTGGAAATGGCAAGCAAATAATGTGCATGATTTTATGTGGGCTGCCGATCCAGATTATAAAATGATTACTCGTACAACAGAGGGAGGGCCATTGCTGCGTGTAGTGTATAAGAAAGTAGATTCTTTAGAAAATCGTTGGCAGAAAATGGCCGATACCTGTGCATTAATTTATCCCATTATTGCGAAAACATTTGGTGCATACCCTTATAAAACATACACGTTCGTACAAGGTGGAGATGGTGGAATGGAATACCCTATGGCTACATTAATAAAAAGTGCTAGTGTTGGCACAGCCATCCATGAATGGATGCATAGCTGGTACCAAATGATTTTAGGAAGCAACGAAGCTTTATATGCATGGATGGATGAAGGGTTCACTGATTATTCAAGTACTAGGGCAATGGCTATGTTAAGAAATAGTCCTGGCTTCTGGTACAATGGATCTTATGGAGGATACTATCGTTTAGCAAGAAGCGGATACGAAGAACCTGCAAGCACTCATGCTGATCATTTTAATACCAATTTTGCTTCTACTTCCTCCTCATATAGCAAGGGTGCTGTTTTCATGGAGCAATTGGGTTATATAGTGGGCGCAGATACCAGAGATAAAATTTTACATGCTTATTTTAATACCTGGAAGTTTAAACATCCTAATCCAAATGATTTTATTAGAGTAGCAGAAAAAGTGAGTGGTTTAGAATTAGATTGGTACAAAGAGTATTGGATTTACAGTACGAAAACCATTGATTATGCAGTAGGCGATATTGCAATGGTAGATAATAAAACAAGTATAACGATTAAGCGCATAGGTAAAATGCCCATGCCGATTGATGTTTTGGTAACCTATAAAGATGGCACACAAGAAATGCATTACATGCCTTTGAATTTAATGTATGGAGCAAAGCCTACGGAAACCAAAGTGCCTACAACGGTTCATGCTCCATGGAAGTGGACACATCCTGATTACAGTTTCACTACCAGCAGGGCAGTGGGAGAGATTAAATCAATTGAAATAGATCCAAGCCAACGATTAGCCGATATCAATAAGACCAATAATAAACTGGTTATACCAGATTAAAGAATGGAAGAAACACTTGAACCGTCCCGAAAAATCGGGGCGGTTTTTTTATTTAGCTACGTGAATGATATATTTTTCCTCAAAATAAGATTCAGGAAATATTTTGAAGATGGGCATCATTTTTGGACGGGCGCCACTTTCAAAAATTTCTTGATTGAGGTCTCCGCCTTTTAAACAAATCAACCCATTTCTAAGCCCACCATCTGTAATAGGAGCGCTGGGCTTTTTAATAAGTGGCATACTCCACTTTAATAATTCTTTTAAAGGTGCTACTGCTCTAGAAACCGCAAAATCAAATTTTCTGTTGGTAATATCTTCTGCCCTAGTATGTTTGGTGGTGATATTCTTTATGCCGGCACCTTCACAAACAGCTTCAACCACTTTTAATTTTTTTGCAATGCTGTCTACTAAATGAAATTGTACATCGGGAAAAAAGATAGCCAATGGAACGCCTGGAAATCCGCCACCACATCCAATATCTATAATATTCATGCCTTTAGAAAAATCGGCTATTGCAGCAATGCTCAAGGAATGCAATACATGATGCAGATAAATGCTATCGATGTCTTTTCTTGAAACGACATTTATTTTAGCATTCCAATCTTTGTATAACTCCTCTAATAATCTAAACTGCTCTAACTGCGTAGGCGTAAAATCATCAAAGTATTTGGTGATTAGTTCCAGTTTTTGCGGGGTGCTTTCCATATAGCAGGTACAGTAAATAGGTAATAAAAAAACATCCAGATATCAAAAAACAAGAACCAAGGATATAAGTCTTTCTCATTCAATTTATTCATACCCTTGTACAATACAATTGCTTGAATGATAAATCTCAAAGCAAAAACGCCAACGGCCAGTTGCCAATTGAAAAATAATATGCTCACCACCAATAAAGGATAAATCAAGAACAAGGAAAAAGAATACATTCCTAATAAAAATTTATGAATGGGTTTGTAATATTTTCCAGTAGAATAATGGCGATATTTTTGCGTCATCCATTCACCCCAACTGTTCTTGGCATCACTTAAAGTGTGGGTATCATGGTCTAATAATATGGCTGTATTGTCTGCAGTTGCTACTTGGTTAATAAATAAATCATCATCACCACTAGGAATCTGGTTGATGGAAGAAAATCCTTTGTTTTTAAAGAATAATTCTTTTTTATAACTCAGGTTTCTACCCACTCCCATATAGGGTTTACCCGCTAAAGCATAGGAGAAATATTGTATGGCGGTATGGAAAGTTTCAAAACGAATCAACTTGTTTAAAATGCCTGGCTTTTTATGGTATGCGCCATAACCTAATACAATTTCAGTATCGTCTTCATAAGCTCCTTGCATTTTCTTAATCCAATTCTCAGAAGCCGGAACACAGTCTGCATCTGTTAATAGGACAATTTCATACTTAGCGCTTTTAATCCCCATAGATAATGGAAATTTCTTACCACTAATCATTTTGGCTTCCTGGGTAAGTTCTATCATATTCAGGTTCTTGAAAGAACGCCTGAATTCATCAATCACATATTTACTTTCGTCGGTTGAGTTGTCATTTACTAAAACAACTTCGTGGGTAGTAGCATAATCTTGAACCAACACCCCCGGTAAATTCTTCACTAAATTATGGGCTTCGTCACGAGCACAAATTATCACCGAAACAGGATGTTCTACAGATGTTTCTTTTTCAGTTGCCTTATAAAAAGCCATTCTTCTAAAGAAATACAGGTAATAAAAAACCTGTATAGCTATAACAGTACAAAAAAGTCCGAAACAAATCGTCCAGACAATAGCGGGTATGATCATGCCGCAAAAATAGGGCAAAGACCACTACTTTTGCAGGATGGCCGCACTAAGTTTTACACTAAACAATACCGCAGATAAATCCGCAGCAAGGGCGGGTATTATTGAAACAGACCATGGAACCATTCAAACGCCCATTTTTATGCCGGTGGGTACGGTAGGTTCGGTAAAAGCAGTTACACAGCAACAACTTAAATTAGACGTACAGGCCCAGATCATTTTAGGCAATACTTATCATTTATATTTAAGACCAGGAACAGATGTATTAGAAGCTGCAGGCGGATTGCATCAATTTAATGGATGGGATCGCCCCATTTTAACGGATAGCGGAGGCTATCAAGTTTTTTCATTAGCAGCGAATAGAAAAATTAAGGAAGAAGGGGTTGTATTTCAATCTCATATAGATGGAAGTAAACATTTGTTTTCTCCGGAATCAGTAATGGATATTCAAAGAAGTATTGGAGCTGATATCATCATGGCTTTTGATGAATGTCCGCCATACCCAAGTACTTATGAGTACGCTAAAAAGAGCATGGAGTTAACCCATCGATGGTTAAATAGATGTATAGCACGATTGGCCGAAACACCCGATAAATATGGGTATACGCAAAACTTATTTCCAATTGTTCAAGGAAGTACTTACAAAGATTTGCGAAAAGCTTCTTGTGAGTTTATCGCTTCCCGTGGTGCAGTAGGCAATGCCATTGGAGGATTAAGTGTAGGAGAACCTGAAGACATGATGTATGAATTTACTGCCCTTTGTACGGAGCATCTGCCGTTAGATAAACCTCGGTATTTAATGGGGGTGGGAACACCTTGGAATTTATTAGAATGCATCGACTTGGGCATCGATATGTTTGATTGCGTAATGCCTACCAGAAATGGTCGAAATGGGATGTTATTTACCACACAAGGCGTAATCAATATTCGAAACAAAAAATGGTACAAAGACTTTAGTCCTATTGATTCGGGACTTCCTTCCGAAACCAGTCAATATTATACCAAAGCATATTTAAGACATTTATTTGTTGCAGAAGAAATTCTAGGCTTACAAATTGCAAGCATTCATAATCTTAGTTTTTATTTGTGGTTAGTAGGCGAAGCAAGAAAACATATACTAGCTAATACATTCAGCAGTTGGAAAAGGGAAACCTTGGAAATCATCAAACGGCGGTTATAATCCCTTTAGGAAAATGAATGTGGATAAGCGCGAGCAATTTTTATTTTTATTCACTTATATACTATTTGTATTTAGTGTAGCAAATTGAGTGGTAGATTAGCATTACTTACTAATCCGCTACCTCTGAAGCCCTAAAATTGATACATCCATTTTCATGGATGTATTTTTCTATCTTTGAGTTAATGAAGAAGCTTGATTGGTACATACTCAAAAAATTCCTCACTACTTTCTTCTTTGCTATATTTCTTTTTGCTGTCATTGCTATTGTAGTAGACGTGAGCGAAAAGACGGATGATTTTGTGCGTTCTCAGTTGGGTTTTAGGCGGATTATAACTGACTATTACGCGGGATTTATTCCTCATATTATTGCCCTCTTATTTCCTTTGTTTGTTTTTATTGCCGTGATTTTTTTCACTTCTAAAATGGCAGGCAATAGTGAAATAGTGGCGATACTTGCAAGTGGTACAGGGTATTCTAGGTGGCTAAGACCCTATTGGATTGGAGGTATTTTAATGGCTAGTATTTTATGGTTTGCCAACCAATATATCGTACCCAAAGCCAATGTATTAAGGGGCAATTTTGAAGCAAAATATATTGACGCCAACTCTAGTTACAATGCACTTTTAGGGCAATCGAATCATATTTATTTACGCATTGATTCATTTACTTATGCCGGCATTCATTATTATGATACACTAGTAAAAAGAGGCGGTCCTGTTTTTTTATACACGGTTAAAGACAATAAAGTAACTGAGAATTTAAGAGCAGAATCCATCATCTGGGATACTGCTAGTAAAAAATGGAAGTTAGATGTATTGTTAGATCGAAAACTAAAACCCATGCAAGAGTTGGTACTACAAGAAACCACTCGATTGATGAATTTTAGTTTTAAGCCTTCTGATTTAACCAGAGATAAATACACAAAAGACAAATTAACCACCCCAGAATTAACGCGATTTATTGCATTGGAAGAGTTAAGAGGATCAGAGGGTTTGAATAGTTTAAAAGTAGAACGTTATAGAAGGGATGCTACTTGTGTAACCGTTATTCTATTAACATTGATTGGAGCTATTGTTGCAGGCAGAAAAGTAAGGGGAGGCAGTGGCGTTCATTTGGCGGTAGGTTTTGTTACAGCAGCATTATTTATAATCACCGATCGTTTTTCTACCATTTTCTCTACCAAGGGAGATTTGCCGCCATTATTGGCTGCTTGGATCCCCAATATGATATTCCTAATAGTTGTGGTGTATCTATATCGTACTGCACCCAAATAATTATTTGTGAAATTTTGCAACAACATTGGCATTGATTTTGTTGTAGTTCCAACTTCAATTACCTTTGAAGCATTAGTTTATCTAACAACAGATTGCCATGGGAATTATTAAAGACAGGTTTAAAGCAAAGGCTGATATAGCCAGCGCTGAGATAAAATCAATCATAAAGGAACACGGAAATAAGAAAGTGGGAGAAGTAACTTTAGCCCAGATATACCAAGGAATGCGTGGAATTACTGGTTTGGTTACTGAAACCAGCTTATTAGATGCCCAAGAGGGTATTCGCTTTCGCGGATATTCAATTCCTGAATTGCAACAAAAATTACCCAAGGCACCTAATGGTGGAGAGCCTTTACCTGAAGGGCTATTTCATTTAATGTTGGTAGGAGAATTGCCTACAGAGGAAGAAGCCAACCATATTACCAGTGTATGGCAACGTAGAAGCCATGTTCCCAATCATGTATTCGCAACCATAGATGCGTTGCCCTTGAGTACACATCCTATGACCATGTTTGTGGTAGGGGTTATGGCATTGCAAACAGAAAGCAATTTTGCTAAAGAGTATTCCAAAGGCATGAACAAAAAAGACTACTGGAATGCTACCTATGACGATGCAATGGATTTAATTGCGCGTTTGCCAAGAATTGCTGCATATATCTATAGAAGAAAGTATAAGAACAACGATCATATTCAACCCAATGGATTGTTAGACTGGGCAGGTAATTTTGCCCATATGATGGGATACGACGATGAAAGCTTTAAAGAGTTGATGCGTTTGTATATGACCATCCATGCAGACCATGAAGGTGGAAACGTTTCTGCACATACTACCCATTTAGTTGGTTCAGCATTGAGCGATCCATTCTTAAGTTATGCAGCTGGTATGAACGGATTGGCGGGTCCTTTGCATGGATTGGCTAATCAAGAAGTGATTAAGTGGATTTTTGAAATGCAAGAAAAGTTGGGTACAGATAGTCCAAGCAAAGAACAAATTGCTCAGTATGTACAAGATACCCTTACTTCAGGTAAAGTGGTTCCAGGATATGGACATGCAGTATTGCGTAAGACGGATCCTAGATTTACTGCACAAATGGAGTTCGGTAAAAAACATATGCCTAATGACAAATTGGTGAATACTGTTTGGAATATTTATGATACAGTACCACCTATTCTTCAATCATTAGGAAAGATTAAAAATCCATGGCCAAATGTGGATGCTCACAGTGGTGCATTATTGGTACACTATGGATTTGTAGAGTATGAGTTTTATACTGTACTATTTGCTGTTAGTCGTGCATTGGGTGTAATGGCCAGCTTGTGTTGGGATAGAGCTTTGGGTTCTCCTTTGGAGCGTCCAAAGAGTGTAACTACCGAGTCAGTGAAGTTATGGTTAGAAGGAAAGGACCAAATTTGGGAGTAAATTGAATATGTAGCAGCATAAGCTGCTTAGAAATAGTAAAACAGAGCCCGACTATCAAATGGTCGGGCTTTTTATTTTATTACCTAAATCATTGATTGAGTGATTATTGAATATGATTGTAAGATATATTTTACAAAATGTAAAAATAATTTGTCAAAATGTAAAACATACTTTACATTTGTAAAAACATTTAATTATGCCACACAAATTATTATTACCCAATCGATTTAAGCTGATTGGTTGGTTTATCTTCATCCCAACTACCATTTTGGGTATACTACAAAGCTTAAACAACTTCAATGAGTTATCTATTGAAGCCAAAACCTTTGCCTTTTTGTTTGATGAGGGATATGGGAAAACACACTCTTTTGGGATTATTGAAACA
>JACCDH010460065.1_pt1 | contig 33238 bp, 31 predicted proteins | sample 7442481 | NCBI WGS metagenome assembly JACCDH01 (sample SAMN15323433, study PRJNA562643) | freshwater metagenome | isolation source: river surface water | place: USA:Blue River Watershed | collected 2017-08-15
AAATCAGGAATTTTTTCTTTTTTGTGCCTTTCTTAGTTTTTTCTGCTGCTTTTAGTGCTTTTGGATCTCCAATGGGTGTGCGAACTTCGTTATAATTACCATCATAACGCCAAGAAAAACCAAGTCCGCCATAGAAAATAGAAGGAGTGTTTTTTAAACTAGCACTCGCCGAAGCATCAATTTGAAGATCGTCAGTAAGTAAAAATGCCGCTCCAGCTCTGACAATTGCATCGCTATAAAAATCACTTTTATAACCTTGGTTTTCTACAAAACCAGACCATTTGTCGTTGAATCCTTTGGTTAAAGTAAGTGCATATCCATAACTAGGATATTCAGTTCCAATGTAATCGGCGATAGTATTGGTTACAAAAACCCAAGTGCCATCGCCCAAATGATTTTGTGTAATCAAAACAGCTTTTGGCGAAATACTTGCGTTGGGTGAAAAATAGTACGGATTGTTAGCAGAAGTAAAATTGGCACCAGCAAAAACAGAAACAGCCGGAATTAATTGGCGCCAGCTAAATTTTTTGTTGGCATTCCAACTGTATACATTAATCTTTTTTTCGTGATTTTTAAATGGGTCGTAAAGTAAATATTTAGCACCTAAAATAGTTTGTTTTAAGGCTTTTTGGTCTGTTTTTGTGTACAAAGCTTCATACACTTGACTTTGGTATTGAATGTCGGCAATCACTTCTAATTTTTCTAGGAATATTCCGTAGCGCAACGTGGCGTCAATTCCATAACCGTTAGTGGTGTAATTAAGTAAATGGTGTTTTTGGGTGATGCCATAAGCGCCTGTCTCTAATTGAATTACAGATTTTCCTACAGCAAAAGCCGACATCGTTTCACCCGGTCTATTGGAATTGATTTGGTCCGTATATTGAGCAAAATTCAGTAGCGGAATTAGCAAAAAGGCTGTGGTTACGAAGGACTTTATTGTAAACATAATTATCTCTGTTGAATTTAAAAGTAATAACGCTTCCCAAATGTACTATATTTTATCATTTATTTAAGAATGATATTTTTATTTTGTCCGTAAGTTTCGGGATGAATTTATTATTTTTGAAAAAAATATTTGATTATGCAAGAAGCTTCTTTTTCTAATTTGATTAGGACTATATTTTATATAATGATGTTCTATTATGTTTTTAAATTTTTGGCACGTATATTTTTACCAATTTTAGTAAAAAAAGCAGTAGAAAAAGCGGGTGAAAGTTTCCAACAACAGCAGCAATATGCACAAGAAGCGGCTTGGAAAAAAGCTCATAATAATGATGAGATAATTTATAAAGAAACCGAATCTAAAAATTCTCGTGAAACTAAAAAAGTAGGGGATTATGTAGATTACGAAGAAATAGATTAAATTGATCTCAAACCCTACTTTAACATATTCTAACCAAACTCTCCACATTGAAAAAACTAAATACGTTCTATCCTCATTTACTTGCCGTTATTGGGTTTGTACTTGTTTCACTGATATATTTTTATCCCGTTTTGCAACGAAAACAAATCTTCCAATCGGATATTGCACAATATACCGGAATGGCAAAAGAGCAAAATGATTTTAGAGCTTCTTCTCATAGCGAACCGTATTGGACGAATTCCGCTTTTGGCGGAATGCCGACTTATCAATTAGGGGCTAAATACCCACACGATTACATCGGTGCTTTAGATGATGCATTGCGGTTTTTACCTCGACCAGCCGATTATTTGTTTTTGTATTTCTTAGGCTTTTATGGTTTATTATTAGTATTAAAAGTTGACCCGTTAAAGGCGTTTTTTGGTGCCATTGCGTTTGGATTTTCGACCTATTTGATTATTATTTTAGGGGTTGGGCATAATGCCAAAGCCCATGCTATTGCCTATATGCCACTCGTAATTGCTGGTTTTGTATTGGTTTTTCAAAGAAAATACATTTGGGGAGGTTTGTTGACTTTGTTTGCTACGGCTTTAGAAATCAATGCCAATCACTTCCAAATGACCTATTATTTATTGATTTTTCTTTTGGTTTTAGTAGGTTATTTTACCTATCAATTGATCAAACAAAAAGATTTTAAAGGGTTAGGACGTGCTTTTGGAGTGCTTATCATTGCTGGGATTTTTGCTATTGGTGCTAATGCAACTAATTTATTGGCTACTACTGAATATACCAAATTTAGTACTCGAGGTAAAAGCGAATTGACCTTTAATGCAGATGGTTCTAAAGTGACCGAAAACAGTGCGTTATCTCGTGATTATATTACCGAATACAGTTACGGAATTGCTGAAAGTTTCAATTTGGTTGCTCCAAGACTTTTTGGAGGTTCTAACAATGAAACCTTAGGAACGGATAGCAGTATGTATCAGTTCATGATAAGTCAAGGTGTTCCTGCTGTTCAAGCGCAAGATTATGTAAAAGGAATGCCTACTTATTGGGGAGACCAACCTATTGTAGCAGCTCCTGCCTACATTGGGGCAGTGGTTTTCTTTTTGGCTTTTTTAGCTTTATTTATTGATAATCGAAAGATCAAATATGTTTTCTTTGGTGGGGCTATGATTGCTTTAGTGCTTTCTTGGGGAAAAAATTTCCCATCGGTTACTAATTTTTTCATTGACAATGTGCCAATGTATGACAAATTCAGAGCTGTTTCTTCGATTCAAGTTATTCTGGAATTGTGTTTTCCTGTCTTGGCAATAATGGGATTGCAATCCTTTTTTCAATTGGATTCAGACCAACAAAAGAAAGGGTTGTTGCAAACGACTATTTTTGGAGTGGGAGTTATGGCTATCTTGTTTTTTGCCAAAGGAATATTTAATTTCTCAGGAAGCGGAGACGAGTATTTCTTAAAGAGCTACGGACCTGCTTTTGTAGATGCTTTAAAAGCGGATAGAAAAACGATGTATAGCGCTGATTTATTGCGTTCTACTTTCTTTATTCTTCTTGTAGCGGGTGCCTTATGGTTGTTTGTCAAAAGTAAATTGGCACAAAAAACCACTATTATTGTTATTGGTTTGGTAATGATTTTTGACTTATTCTTGGTCGATAAAAAATACGTTTCAGATAAAGATTTTGTGAGTAAAAGGGAGGTAGAAGTGCCTTTTCAAGCAACTCCAGTTGATTTGCAAATTTTAAAAGACAGTACCAATTACCGTGTTTTTGAAATTAATGGCAATCTATCGAGTGCTAGGGCTTCGTTTTTCCATAAATCGATTGGTGGTTATCATGCGGCTAAGCCAAGAAGAATGCAACAATTGTTTGATTACCAAATTGCTAAAAATAATTTGGAATCACTCAACTTTTTGAACGTAAAATATTTAATACAAACGGATAAAGACGGAAAAGAATTCCCAATTGCTAATCCCGAGGCCAATGGAAATGCGTGGTTTGTGAGTCAAGTAAAATTGGTCCATTCTGCGGATGAAGAGATGAAAGCTTTGGACAAATTTGATTCTAAAAATGTAGCGGTAATCAATGCTAAAGAATTTGAAATTAAAAAGACGGCTTTTGCCAAAGACAGTTCGGCTACTATCACATTGGATTCGTATCAACCGAATGATTTGAAATATACTTCGGTAAATACAAATGAAGGTTTAGCGGTGTTTTCTGAAATGTATTATAACAACGGGTGGAATGCCTATATCGATGGTAAAAAAGTAGCACATCTCCAAGCTGATTATGTTTTGAGAGCTTTACCAATTCCCGCTGGAAAACATAGTATTGAATTTAAGTTTGAACCTCAAGTAGTTCAAACAGGAAGTACTATTACACTGGTAAGTTCTATCGGGATACTATTGCTTTTAATTGGTGGAATTTACTTTGAAAGAAAAAAAAGTACCGAAATTCAGCACAATGTCAAGTAAAACTTCAAAAAAACTTTTAATCATTACCTATTATTGGCCACCAGCAGGAGGCCCGGGTGTTCAGCGTTGGTTGAAGTTTGTGAAATATTTGCCAGATTTTGATGTGCAGCCTATTGTCTATGTACCTGAAAATCCAACGTATCCAATTGTTGATTCACAATTGCAAAGTGAAGTTTCGGATAAAGCGATTATTCTTAAAAATCGAATTTTTGAACCGTACCAATTGGCTTCTTTTTTATCTAAAAATAAGACTAAAAAAATCAGTTCAGGAATTATTCCCAATCAGAAAAAACAATCTTTTTTAGAAAAAGTAATGCTTTGGGTACGCGGTAATTTATTCATTCCTGATGCGCGTGTCTTTTGGGTAAAACCTTCTGTAGCCTATTTGGAAAAATACATTCGGGAGAACGAAATCGATACGATAGTTACTTCTGGGCCACCGCATAGTTTGCATCTAATTGGATTGGAATTAAAACAAAAATTAAATCTAAAATGGTTGGCCGACTTTAGAGATCCATGGACTACTATTGGTTACCATAAATCGTTGCGATTGTCCAATTATGCTGTTAAAAAACATAAAAATTTAGAACGTCAAGTTTTAAATTCGGCCGACACAATCATTGTAACAAGTAAAACCACAAAAACCGAATTCCAGGTTTTAACTACCAGACCAATTGAAGTGATTACCAATGGTTTTGATGTTGAAAAAGTAGAAAAACAAACTTTGGATACTCAATTTAGTTTGGCACACATCGGTTCTTTTTTATCTGAAAGAAATCCGAAAATTTTATGGGAAAGCTTGAAAGAATTACTTCAAGAGATTCCAGATTTTAAATCCTATTTAGAAATTAAATTGATAGGTGCGGTAAGTCAAGAGGTGTTGGAAACTATGTCGGAATTTGGATTGAATGCGTACATCAATAATTTAGGGTACGTTTCACATGCTGAAGCGGTGGCACATCAGCGGAAATCACAAGTTTTGTTGTTAATTGAAATCAATTCAGAAGAAACTAAAAGTATTTTACCCGGAAAGTTATTTGAATATATGATTTCGGAACGTCCAATTGTAGCCATTGGCCCTAAAGATTCTGATTTTGCCGAGATTATTACCAATACCAATACGGGGGTGTTTTTTGAATATTCTGAAAAAGCACAGTTGAAACAAATTATTCTAGAGTATTACAATCAATTTTTGGAAGGTAAATTGAAATCTAACGGTATTGGACTTCAGCATTATTCTAGAAAAAATTTAACCAAACAATTAGTTGAGTTACTCAATCAATACTAATATTACGCAATCATTATGGGAATCGTACTTAATCAATCATTAAAAAATACCATTATTACTTATATTGGTTTTGCTATTGGAGGAATCAGTACGATTTTTTTATTTCCGCCTATATTGGGTAAGACATATTACGGTTTATCTAATTATATTTTGTCTTGTGCCAATGTAATTATGCCTTTGTTTGCTATTGGGATGCAAAATACTTTGGTAAAATTTTATTCTCAATGTAAGTCAGAGCAAGAGGAAAATCAGTTTTTGTCATTTACAGTAATTTTTCCACTTTTATTAAGTATTCCGTTGGTTTTAATTGGTTTATTTTTCTATGATGATATTAGTTGTTTTATTACAAAGAAAAATCCAATAGTAAAAGAGTTTATTTATTTGATTCCATTTATAGGTATTTGTATGGCCTATTTTGAAATTTTTTACGCTTGGTCTAGAGTGCATATGCATTCTGTATTTGGTAACTTTATGAAAGAAGTTGGTTTACGACTTTTTTCATTGATTGCACTTGTTGGAATTTATTATCATTGGATTACGGTTGTAGATTTTATTTATTTAACTGCAACAATTTATTTTGTAGCTTTTCTTTTAACTATGTTATATGCTTTTAAGATAAAAAAACCGGTTTTTCAGTTCTCAATTCCTCACAATGTTAAAGCTATTTTAGAATATACATTTTATATTATTTTATCAGGAAGTGTAGCTAATTTACTGTTGGATGGAGATAAAATAATGTTGAATCAATATATGGATATTGGGAATATTGCCTATTATTCAGTTGCTACTTATATTGCTCTAGTAATATCTGTTCCAAGCCGTGCCATGCACCAAATTGTCTATCCCATTACTGCCAAATTAATGCACGAAAATGAGCATGATAAATTGAATGAGTTGTATAAAAAAACGTCGGTTAATTTACAAATAGTAGGAGGTTTTGTGATGTTGTGTATTTTTATTAATATTAATCAATTGTATGAAATGCTTCCAAAAGAATATTCGGGTGGAATTTGGATTGTTTTTATGATTGGGCTTTCTAAATATTTCGATTTGATTTTAGGAAATAATAATGCAATTATTTTTAATTCGAAATACTATCGTATGGTTTTGTTTTTAGGATTGATGTTGGTTTTCTTTACCATAGTATTGAATATGATTTTTATTCCGTTGTATGGGATAACAGGATCTGCTTTTGCAACATTATTGTCTATTACCTTGTATAGCATAGCTAAATTGATGTTTGTGGTTAAAAGAATGAATCTATATCCTTTTACGATTCAAAATTTATATTCGATTGGGATAACTGTATTACTTTTTGGATTATTTTATTTTTGGCAATTTCCATTTCACCCTATAATAGGGATTGGTTTGAAGTCAATTTTAGTGACGATTCTTTACGTGTATTTGAACTATAAAATGGTTATTTCTATCGAAATAAATCAATTTTTGAATACTATTCTTAATAAACTGAAATTAAAATCGTAACTTAGAAATTCCTTTTAATCTGCTTTTTTCTCCTACAACATTAATATCACTAAAAGTGGGTATTGTGTGAGCTTTGTAATGGAATTATTTTTGTGATAGTTGTAAAACATAATTCCAAATCCCAATGAAAAACAATTTTGTAAATTCTGATAAAAGTCTACAAGATTTTTACAATAGAGTTAGTGCTAGAATCTGTGCCGGTTTTATCATAAAAGAAAAAAATGATAAATTACCTTTCGCTATTTTGTCTAGAGAACCAAGGGCTATTAATCATACACTCAATTTTGTTCTATCTTGCCTAACATTTGGATTATGGTCTATAGGTTGGCTATACATGACTTTTGTATATGGTAAAGAAAAAAGAATTCTTATTGCTATTGATGAAGACGGTAAAACATTTGAGGAAACATGTTATCAATAATCCGATTTATAGTTTTTCTTTTAAATAGCTGGCAGTAATTGATTTTTTTATCTTTACTACATCTTCGGGAGTACCTGCACCTAATAATTGCCCGCCATTTTCACCACCTTCAGGTCCTAAATCAATTATCCAATCGGCACATTTGATTAAGTCTAGATTGTGTTCTATGACAATGATGGAATGGCCTTTTTCGATTAATGCATCAAAGGAAGCCAATAATTTTTTAATGTCGTGAAAGTGTAATCCAGTAGTAGGTTCGTCAAAGACAAAAAGTGCTTTGTCTTTGGTAGCTCCTTTGACTAAAAAAGAGGCTAACTTAATACGCTGTGCCTCTCCACCTGAAAGGGTAGAAGACGATTGACCTAATTGAACATACCCCAATCCCACATCTTGAAGAGGTTGTAATTTTTGAGTAATTTTTGTTTGTTTATGTTCTGCAAAAAAAACTATAGCATCATCAATAGTCATATTTAAAATATCATTGATGTTTTTGCCTTCAAATAAAACTTCTAAGACTTCTTTTTTGAAACGTTTTCCGTTACAGGTTTCGCAATGCAGTTGCACATCGGCCATAAAAACCATTTCAACATTAATGGTTCCTTCTCCTTTACAACTTTCACAACGCCCGCCATCTACGTTAAAAGAGAAGTGTTTGGCTTGATACCCTCTCACTTTAGATAACTTTTCTTTGGCATACAAATCCCGAATATCATCATACGCCTTGATGTAAGTAACTGGATTGGAACGAGAACTTCTTCCAATAGGATTCTGATCTACATATTCAATATGTTTGATGTGCGAAAAAGAGCCTGTCATTTCAGTAAATTGTCCTGCTTTTTCTCCTGCATTATCTAATTTTTTTTGCATAGCAGGAAACAAAATCTTTTTTACCAAAGTACTTTTTCCGCTTCCTGAAACACCGGTAATTACAGTTAATACGTCAAGCGGAAAACCTACATCAATGTTCTGTAAATTGTTTTCTCTCGCTCCTTTAATTTCTATTTGATTTTTGAAAGGTCTTCGTTTTTTTGGAACCGAAATTTCCAAATTACCATTCAAATATTGAGAAGTTAATGAATCAGATTGCAGTATTTCATTGTACGTACCTTGCGCTACTAAATTTCCTCCGTGGGTTCCAGCCTCAGGGCCAATATCAATAATCATATCGGCGGCTTTCATTATATCTTCATCGTGTTCTACTACAATTACGGTATTGCCTAAATCTCGTAGAGAAAGCAATACTTTAATTAAGCGTTCGGTGTCTTTTGGGTGTAAACCAATGCTGGGTTCATCCAAGATATACATTGACCCAACCAAACTACTTCCTAAAGATGTTGCCAAGTTGATACGTTGCGATTCTCCACCTGAAAGAGTAGCCGAATTTCTATTTAGGGTTAGGTAATCTAAACCCACTTCGGTTAAAAAAGACAAACGGTTATTGATCTCAATCAGCAGTCTTTTGGCAATTTGTTTTTCGTATTCGTTAAGTTCAATGTTTTTAAAAAATCCAACCAAATGGCGAATAGGTAAATCGACTAAGTCTGAAACAGTTTTGCCGTTTATTTTTACATAAGAAGCTTCCTCACGAAGGCGTTTACCTTTGCAACTAGTACATTTTGTTTTTCCTCTATAACGAGACAACATCACCCGGTTTTGAATCTTATAATTTTTCTCTTCTAATTCTTTAAAAAAATCATTTAGTCCTTGAAAATATTGATTTCCTGTCCAGATTACTTCTTTTTGTTCTTCACTCAGTTCAAAAAAAGGTTTGTGAATAGGGAAGTCAAATTTGTAGGCATTTTTGACCAACTCATCTCGATACCAACTCATACTTTCACCTCGCCAAGGAAAAATCGCATTTTCAAAAATGGATAAGCTTGTGTTGGGTACAACCAATTCAGCGTCAATGCCAATGATGTTGCCGTAGCCTTCGCAAACGGGACAAGCGCCATAAGGATTATTAAAACTGAACAAATGCACATTGGGTTCTAAAAAAGAAATCCCGTCTAGCTCAAAATTATTGGAATATGAAAACCGCTTTTCTGAATTTAATTCTTGCAAATAGCAAATGCCTTTTCCCTCAAAAAAAGCCGTTTGAATTGCATCGGCCAAGCGGTTGTAAAATTCTTCTTCGGCTTTGACTACGATTCGGTCAATAATTAGAAAAATTTCTTTTTCACTCAAATTTTTTGGCAAATCATCTAAACGAACCATTTCGCCATCCACTAAAATTCGCGCAAAACCTTGTTGTAATAAAATGTTGAGTTTGTCTTCTAGTTTTCGTCCTTTTTCCAAATGAATAGGAGCGAGGAGGAGCCATTTACTATCCAATTTTAATTTTTTTACATCAGAAACAACATCGGTTACGGTATGTTTTTTAACTTCCTGACTAGAGATTGGAGAAAATGTCCGACCTACTCGGGCATATAATAATTTGATGTAATCGTAAATTTCTGTTGAGGTTCCTACAGTCGAACGTGCATTAGTCGTATTAACTTTTTGTTCAATAGCAATAGCTGGTGCAATTCCTTTGATATATTCTACTTTAGGTTTGTCTAAGCGACCTAAAAATTGGCGCGCATAAGACGATAAACTTTCTACATAACGACGTTGACCTTCGGCATACAAAGTATCAAAAGCTAAACTCGATTTTCCAGAGCCAGAAAGTCCTGTAATAACTACGAGTTTATTTCTCGGAATGGCTACATCTACATTTTTTAAATTATGTACCTGAGCGCCTTTAATGATGATATTTTTCTTTGGGTCTAGTGTGGAAAGGTCAATTGACATAAAAAAATTAATTTTCACAAAAGTAATTAATTTTCAACTGAGAATTACTACAGCTAAATATAGAAATTAGTGTCAAAGCAGCTTCGTTTTTATCTTAAAAATGAAGTTGTTGAAATAAAATACGACAAAAAACCAGCCCTGAGATAGTTTGATGTTTTGATATTGTTCTTGTTTTATTTGCATATTCCAATAAAATTAAGTTAAATTTGTACGTATAATCATCATATAAAAACAAAAGCCTATTTAACACTATTACTTTTTAGAACATTATTTAGAATTACAAACCCTCTAAAAGGTATATTATGGCTATTCCTCCTATTGATGATGCTACATTAGTAAATGATTATATTGCTGGCAATGAAGCTGCTTTAGCAACACTTATCAAAAGACACCAATCTAAAATTTTCGGTTTTATCTATTCCAAAATTGGAGATAGGGATCTTGCAGATGATATTTTTCAAGATACATTTATCAAAGTAATTCGCACTTTGAAATCCAATGCGTATAATGAAGAAGGTAAATTCTTGCCTTGGGTAATGCGAATTGCTCATAATTTGATTGTGGATCATTTTCGCAAAAACAAAAAAATGCCTTTGTACAGAGAAACGGAAGAGTTTTCTATATTTTCTATTATGACAGATGATACGCTTACAATAGAAAATAAATTGATTTCAGATCAGGTGGCAAAAGATTTACGTCAGTTGATAGAAGAACTTCCGGATGATCAAAAAGAAGTTGTAATGATGCGCTTGTACCAAGATATGAGTTTTAAAGAAATTTCAGAAGCAACTGGAGTGAGCATTAATACGGCTTTAGGTCGAATGCGTTATGCTTTATTGAATTTGAGGAAAGTAATTGAGAAACACCAAATTATTTTAACAAACTAAACAATATTTTTAAGAGTTTGTCGTTGTAGTATAAATTGTAAATACATACTATGGCAAAAATCTACTCTAAAAAATCATTTGTTGCTCCAAAAATGAAACCAAAGAAAGAAGTTGTTTCTTTCTTGTTGAACTATTCAAAAGCGTTAAATGTAGTCAAAACTGAGCAAGCTACTTTTGAAATTATCGCTAATTAAGTTTTGTTGTTACCAGATAAACCACCTTTATTAATTAGAAATAAAGGTGGTTTTTATTTTTTAAAGTAGTCGTCTAAAACTGATTTTCTTCCGATAGTTTTGGTAATAATGTCTTTTTCTAGCTCCCATCCACGTGCAGGCGAGTATTCACGTCCGTACCAAATGATTTGTAGGTGTAATTCATTCCATAATTCCTCTGGAAAAATACGTTTAGCGTCTTTTTCAGTTTGCACTACATTTTTTCCGTTGGTTAAGTTCCAACGGTACATCAAGCGGTGAATGTGTGTGTCTACTGGAAATGCAGGAACACCAAAGGCTTGCGACATTACAACGCTAGCAGTTTTATGTCCCACTGCTGGTAGTTCTTCCAGAGCTTCAAAACTTTGAGGAACTTGTCCATTGTGTTTTTCGATTAAAATTTGCGATAAGCCATAGATTCCTTTCGATTTCATCGGTGATAAACCACACGGGCGAATGATTTCTTTAATTTCCTCTATAGATAATTTTACCATATCGTAGGGATTATCTGCTTTTGCAAATAGTAGAGGAGTTATTTGATTCACTCTTACATCTGTGCATTGTGCAGATAGTAAGACTGCAATTAACAATGTATAAGGGTCTTTATGGTCTAAAGGAATTGGAATTGTGGGATACAATTCTTTTAACGTATTTATAACAAATGTTACCCGTTCCTGTTTGTTCATTTTTGTATTTTTATTCCTGTAAAAATAATACAATTCCAATAATTCAAAAAATAGAATATTATGACAACATTGCAAATAGGGGATAACGCTCCACAATTTTCGGGAGTAGATCAAGATGGAGCAACTCATCAATTAGCCGATTATAAAGGAAAAAAATTAGTAGTCTTTTTTTATCCAAAAGCAAATACTCCAGGCTGTACTGCAGAAGCTTGTGATTTAAGAGATAATTTCGAACGTTTTCAAGCTCATAATTATGCCCTTTTGGGAGTGAGTGCCGATTCAGCCAAAGCACAAGCTAAATTTAAAGAGAAGTATGATTTTCCTTTTCCTCTTTTAGCAGATGAGGACAAATCGGTGATTCAAGCCTTTGGTGTTTGGGGACCAAAGAAATTTATGGGTAAAGAATACGATGGAATTCACAGAACTACCTTTGTTATTGACGAAAACGGAATCATTTCGGATGTGATTTCAGATGTGAAAACGAAGGTACATGCCTCTCAGATTCTGAAATAAATTAGATCAAAAAAAATCCCCAATTATTTATGATTGGGGATTTTTATTTATACTTCTTTCAAAAATCTGCTTGGTTCATAGCCAAATAAATGGTGCTCTTTAATGATTTCAGCCACCCCAGATGGAAGCATTTCTTCCCATCCTTCTTTACCTTGACTAATCATTTTTAGAACTTCACGAGAGAATACTTCTAATATTTCAGGATTGTAATCTTCAATATCTACCACTTTTCCGTTGAATTTGAAGAATTTGTACAATTCTTTCATTCTAGGATGTACTTTCAAGTTGTCTGAAGTAATGATTTCGCCATCTTCACCAAGCATTGGGTACAAGAATACTTTCATGTCTCGGTAGAATAATTTACCGAAAGCTTCAAGAATTCCTCCACTTAAGTGACGGTAGTATTTCTCGTCAAAAATATCAACTAGGTTATTAACACCCATTGCCAATCCCATACGGGCTTTGGTATAATTAGCAAAATACTCCACTACTTTATAGTATTCTTGGAAATTCGAAATCATTACTGTTTGACCTAACGAACAAAGTAATTCGGCTCTATCCATGAAATCTCTTTCATCAATTTCTCCATCAGATCGTAAATTAGATAGTGTTATCTCAAAAACTACGAGTGTGTTTTCTTTTTCTACCTTATTTTCATTGAGGAACATCTTCAAGGATTTCTCGTACATGTCCATATTTACTTTGGTTACAGGACGGAAACTTCCTCTAAAGGCCAATAAGTTTTTCTTGTATAAAATTGCCGCTGGTAAGATGTTTTTTCCTTCAGGATTGAACATTACGGCATCAGTCATTCCATTTTTAACCAATTGTAAACTCATCAAACGATTGTCTACATCCGCAAAACGGGGCCCAGAGAAGTTGATAGTGTCAATTTCAAGTTGGTCTTTGTCTAAATGGTCATACAAATAACGCAACAATTTTTTAGGGACGTTGTATTTGTAATACGCACCATAAATTAAGTTAACACCAAGAATCCCTAAGGTTTCTTGTTGTAATCTTGAATCGGTTTCTTTAAAACGGATGTGTAAGATGATTTCGTTATACGCTTCGTCAGGTTCAATTTGGAAACTAATTCCAACCCAACCATGCCCTTTGAATTGCTTTGCAAAATCGATAGTTGCCACGGTATTGGCATAACTGAAGAACATTTTGTTGGGGTGTTTGTCTCTGCTCAAACGTTTTTCAATCAAGCTCACTTCGTGAGAAAGCATCTTTTTTAATCGGCTTTCAGTCACATAACGACCGTCTTCTTCAATACCATAAACGGCATCACTAAAGTCTTTGTCGTATGCTGACATCGCTTTTGCAATAGTTCCAGATGAACCTCCTGCTCTAAAAAAGTGTCTAACCGTTTCTTGTCCGGCACCGATTTCGGCAAAAGTTCCGTAAATATTTTCGTTGAGGTTGATACGAAGCGCTTTATCCTTAATAGAAGGAATTTGCTCCATTACCTTATCTCCTTTGAGTTTTATTTTTTTGGTATGCATTATTTATATCAAAAGTGCTTTTATGTTACAAAGTTAACAAATTAGGAGTTTGTTGAAAGATATTTAACCTTATTTTTGTAAAAAAATGATGTCTTACTACGATTATTATTTGAATCGTATTTTTAGTGCATTCAAATGTAGAATTACTATTTTTGAATTACTATTTTTTCGTTATTGATAGTGTAACAAAAGGAGCTGTTTTAAAAAAAGCCAAACAACAACAATCACTTCTGAAAGTATATTTTTTAGGTACTGGTACTTCGCAAGGCATCCCTATTATTGGGAGTGATCACCCTGTTTGTAAAAGTGCTGATACCAAAGACAAACGTTTGCGTGTTTCGGCTTGGGTATCATGGGACAATCATTCATTTGTGTTCGATTGCGGACCTGATTTCAGACAACAGATGTTAGTTTCTAACTGTCAAAAAGTGGACGGAATACTGTTTACTCATGAACATGCTGATCATACAGCAGGTATCGATGATATCCGACCGTTTAATTTTCGTCAAGGACCAATGCCGATTTTTGCACATCAACGTGTCATTGATAATTTGAAAAAACGTTTTGACTATGTGTTTGAAACGGTAAATAAATATCCAGGAGCTCCCTCTGTAACAACCTTTGAAGTTCAAAATAATAGTCCATTTACAATTGGAAATAAAACGGCAATTCCGATTAATGTTATGCATGGCGATTTGCAAGTTTTTGGTTATCGTATTGACGATTTTGCTTATTTGACAGACGTGAAAACAGTTGAGGAATCAGAAATTCAAAAATTAAAAGGGCTTAAGGTTTTGGTGGTAAATGCTTTACGCGAAGAACCGCATCAAACCCACTTTAATTTGCAAGAAGCCTTAGATTTTATAACTTTGGTACAGCCTGAAAAGGCTTATTTGACTCACATTAGCCATCATTTAGGTTTTCATGAAGAAGTACAAAAAAAACTTCCAAATAACGTATTTTTGGCGTATGATAATTTAGAAATTACGATTTAATTTTTCCTATGAAACGTTCCTTATTGCTTTATTTGACTCTGCTTTTTGCTTTGACAACTTTGTTTACTTATGTTTTTTTAAGTAGTGAAGTGAAATTTGACCAAAAACGTTTTGAGAAAGTAACCACTAGATTAAAAGATAGTTTGGCTTTGGTTTCGAATCAATTGGCTGATGCTAATTATTTTTCGTTAGCCAAGAATGAAAATGCGCAAAATTATTTTGATAATCAGAGCTCACAAAAAACAATCCAGTATGAGAAGTTAATTCCGGTTGTGACTGAAAAATTATTGGATTATAATTCCAATCCAAAAGGCAATCCCTATACGGGTCAAGATCAAATAGGTGCGAATAAATTTATTATCAATAAAGTAAGAATCTTGAATCATCGTTGGATAATTGCTGATTTTAGCGATGGCGAAATTTGGGGCGAAGTACTATTGAAATATTTCGTAAATGAAGATGAGACTATTTCTTTTGAAGTAAATCAATCCCTTTTGTATCAAAAATAAAATGAATTTTTTTAAGACTGAGCTTGTAACCAATTCTTAAAATCAAAAAATACTTGAGGTGAAATCCCGTGTCCGATAGGATATTCTTTATAGGTGTGAGTAATGCCTAATTGCGTTAAAAATGCATCTGATTTTCTTGCCCATTCCACAGGAATAACTTGGTCTACCGTTCCGTGTGAGGCAAAAATACCCAATTTAGAAAAGTCATTATTTTCAAAACCCGCTTTTAGAATTGGTTCGCTAACATAGCCGCTTAATCCGATTACATTTTTGATTTTTTGGGGTTGCGAAAGCGCTACTCCATAACTCAAAATAGCCCCTTGGCTAAAGCCAATTAAGCTGATGTTGTTAGCATCAATAGGGTAGTTGTCTATCAATTCATCAATAAAAGTACCAATCAAATCTCGGGAAACTTTAGCTTGTTCGTGGTCAGAGAATTTATTTTCGTCGGCATCAAAATTAATAGCATACCAAGCATAACTTCCGTATTGTAAGTCATAAGGCGCACGTGCCGAAATAACATAATAGTCTTCAGGAAGTTCAGATGCAAAAGAAAATAAATCGGCCTCATTACTCCCATATCCGTGCAATAAAAGTAATAACGGATTGGAATCCTTTTTTATTTTGGGTTCTCTGATGAGGTATTCTAAAGATAGATTCATAGCGTTACGAAATATTGGATAACCATTTCTGGAAATAGGTTCCTAATAGCGGCATCGGTTTGATTTCACCTTTAATAGCGGTAAATATACTATAGCCCCATAAAATAGAAATGAAAATCCACATGGGAAATGAAATCAACAAGCTGTCAAAATTACTAATTAGTAGGCCTAAAGAGATAAAAGTCAACGTTAATCCTAAACCTTGACGAATGTGAAATGAGGCAAATGGATTTTTATGTTCGGCATTCATAGACATAGCAATGAAAACTCCAATTCCTAAAATATAACTGGTAATGGCGATGGATTTTCCTGCCTCAATTGTTTCTTTGTTCATGGTTTATTGATTTAGAATCAATTGGTTTTGATTCACAATTCCATATACTTTTCCTTTCATTGCTGTTCCAATGAAAGCTGAATTTTTGGATTTTGAACCAATTGATTCAGCAGTGAAAGTACTTTTCCCTTCAGGGTTGAATAGGCTTAGATTAGCTTTGGCTCCCTCAATTATAGAAGGAATTTCTAATCCGAAGGTTATTCTTGCTGCAGTTAATTTTTCTACTACAACCTCAACTGGCAATACGGTCATTAAAGCTCCAAAAGCACTTTCGAGACCAATTGTCCCGCTTTTGGCAGTGTCAAAATCCATCTTTTTATGTTCTATATCGATAGGATTGTGGTCTGAAGTTATTATGTCGATAGTACCATTTTTAACTCCTTCTATCAAAGCGAGTCGATCAGTTTCTGTTCGTAATGGCGGACTCACTTTGCAACGAGTGTCAAACTCTTCTAATTTCTCGTCGGTTAAAACGAGATGGTGTACGGCAACACTGCAACTTACTTGTAATCCTTTGGCTTTGGCTTCTTGAATTAAAGTTACTGATTTTGCAGTTGAGATAGTTGGAATGTGTAATTTTCCACCTGTATATTCGAGTAAGAATAAGTTTCTAGCTACTTGTAATTCTTCGGCTAAATTCGGAATTCCTTTCAATCCTAGTCGAGTAGAAACAATTCCTTCATTGGCTACGCCATTTCCTTTAATTTTTTCATCTTGGGAGAAGGCAATGACTAAACCATCAAAGTCTTGTGTATATTGCAAGGCAATTTTTAACAAATTGGCATTGTCCAAACTTTTATTGTAATCTCCAAAAGCGATGGCACCTACATTTTTCATGTCAAATAACTCAGCCATATCTTTTCCTTCACTTTCCTTAGTTAAGGCGCCAATGGGAAACAATTGAGTCGCTGCTCCTTGGGCTTTACTTTTAACAAAGTGAACTTGCGATTGATTGTCAATTACGGGTAGAGAATTAGGTTGTAAAGCAATTCCGGTGAATCCACTTTTTGCGGCTACTTGCAATCCGTTTGCAATAGTTTCTCGGTCTTCAAAACCGGGTTCTCCTAAAGAGACACTACTATCGAACCAACCTGGTGAAACGTGTAAATTATCGAGTTGAATTTCGGGTAAATTTTCAGGATTAGCTAATGCAGTTCCTAGTGTAACGATACAACCATCGGCAATTAAAATATCTAGGGTCTTGTTGTGAAAAGGACTTTTGGAATCGATAATTGTTGCACTTCGGATGATTGTTTTCATATTTTATTGATTTTTAACTAAATAAAACAAGGTGTTTACTATTCTGTTAACCAGTATTTTATCTATGTTTATTAGAAGTAATTGTTTGTGTTTATTTTACTTCATGAATCGAATAATCGCCATTTCTATTATTAGTAATAACACTGCAAATATAAGAAACCATTTCCATATTTGACTATCGTTGTTTTCGGTTTGTATTCGGTCAAAAACAGAAGACATGGATGTGATTTGCGGTATTTCCGAAAGTAATTTTGCGTTGTTATGTATTAAGTTGCTTTCTTTTCTGTCGTAATTGAAACTGATGTTTTGTATCCATTGTTTCTTGTTGAAAACACTAAAATTACCTGCTTGTAAAGGGTGGTTTTCAAAATTCATTTTGACTTTTGTGCCCAAATTTTGTTGTATCGGAATGAATTCTTCGGTTTGGTTTTTAACAGTTAGAACACCTTCTTTATTTAAATCAGTTTTGACAAAATAGGAATCAGAATTGCCCATTGTTCGTGCAGAAACACTATTTTTTTCTTGGCTTTGCGCCAATTGATAAAAAACAGGAACAATTAAAGGAGAGCGTTGGAAGTTAGAATTTTCAAGGTTTAAAGCTGCCGAAAAAACAAAAAATGTTCCTGCTCCTTTGCGAGATGATTGTAAAAAAGGGCTTTGATCTTGGTAGGACAAAATGATAGCGCCAGTATTCGTTACGTTAAATTCTTCTTTAGTTTTTGGATATTGAAAATTGGAAATCTGATTTTCAAAGACAGTCTTAAAAACAGGATGATTAAAATGAATTTTAGTAATCAATTTTTCGCCAGTTGTAACCGATTGAAATGCTATATTTCCCATTTTTTGAACCGAGGCATTGAGGTTTGCAATTGTAGCTTTTGTAGAAGGAATAACAATGAGATTACCTCCTTTTTCTACAAAAGATTGTATGTTAGTTTGCAGTGCTTGTGGAATTTCATCAAGTTCGTTTAAGACGATAGCATCTTGCTCATTAATCTGATTGTAATCTAATTGTGTGAGCGTACTGTTTTGAAATTCAAATTCATCGCTGGTGTAAATTCGCGATAAAAAAGGACTTTTTGCCGTTTCGCCAATGCTTAGAATTTTTGTTTTTGGGCTTTCGCCAATGCTAAAATAGAAGGTGTTGTCAAAATCTAAACTATTATCAGTAATGGCAATATATCCGTGAAACGCTTTTTTAGGAATGGTGAACGGAATAATTTGTTTTTGTTTTTTTAAGGAAATCATTGTTTTGGCAACTAACTTGTTTTCATTGTAGATTCCCATAGAAATAGGCGGATTGTCCTCTCCGTAGTTGCTGACTTGAACTCCAATTTCATAAAAATTATCTAAACTCTTGCGGATAAAAACACTATCAATAGCTACATTATTTTGTTGTTCTGCTTTGGGAACAAGGAACGAAATAGCATCGGTTTTTCTCATAGCAGTAAGCTGTTTTGATTCTAAACCAATAGCATCTGTAATAATTACAATTTCTTTTTGATACAGTGATGGACGCGCTTGTATTTGATTTAAAATAGGGTCTAAATCAAAAGGTGTTGCGCTGTATTGTAAATTTTGAAGTTCTTTTTGAATGGATTTTATATCGGTGTTCCAAAACGCCTCTGTATTGGTCAACAAAGAAAAATGAATGGTTTCGGGTGTTGTTTCTAATAGTTCTTGAATGGCGCGTTGCAATAATTCGCCTTGCTTGCCTTTGGCTTGCATACTATAAGAATTATCCAGAACGATATACAACTCTTTTTGCGATGTAGACTTTTCTTGAGAAGTTGAAAAAGGTTGGGCAAAAGCCAAAACCAAAGCGGTTAATAGCAGCAATCGGGTAGTGAGTAACAACCATTTTTTGATTTGCGAACTTTTGCGGCTTTGTATGGTAAGTACTTTTAGAAACCGAACATTGGTAAAATATTCTTTTTTAAAGCGTCGCAATTGAAACAAATGAACCAAAATAGGTACTATCAAAAAGAAAAGAAAGTACAAAATTTCGGGATGTTTGAATTGCATTGATTTTTGATTTAAATGATGTAAGATTCAAAATTACAAATTAATCGGTTTGGGCGGAAACTATTTAATCGGTATTGGTTTCATTTTATTATGTACCTTAGCTTTTCAATTGTATGTAAAATGAAAAACAACCTCACTTTTATTCTAGTAGCCCTTATTTCTTTGGCTCAAGCCCAAACTAAAAAGCTTCCATTGTTGATAGGTACCTACACTAATAGTTGCGATAGTAAAGGGATTTATGTGTATGATTTTGACACCAATACAGGTGATTTTGTATTCAAAAATGCTACCGAAAAAGTGAGCAACCCAAGTTATTTAACACTTTCCAAAGATCAAAAAATAGTATATTCGGTTAATGAAAATGGAGCGGAAAGTACGGTAAGTTCGTTTCAATTTGATGTGACTAGTGGTAAATTAACAAATCTAAATCAACAAAAAGCGCAGGGTGCCGACCCTTGCTATATTATCAATGACGATTTGAATGTGATTGTAGCAAATTATTCAGGAGGAAATATCGCTGTTTTTGGCAAAAAAACAAATTGTAGTTTGTCAGCTATCAAGCAAGTGGTACAGCACAAAGGAAAAGGAATCCACCCTCGCCAAGAAAACCCACACATTCACATGGTGTATTTTTCTCCCGATAAAAAATACGTTTTGAGTACTGATTTAGGTACAGATACCGTTAGTTTATACGAATATCATCCAAATTCAGCTACCAGTGTCTTGAAATTGAAAAGTACGACTTCGTTACAAGCAGGAAGTGGACCTCGTCATTTAACTTTTAGCAAAGACGGAAAAAAAGTCTATGTTTTACAGGAATTAAACGGTGCTTTGTCGGTTTTTAGTTTTGCTAATGGGAGATTAACGGCAATTCAAGAAACGACTATTTTAGCGAAAGACTTTAAAGGAAATTTTACAGGAGCCGACATTCATATTTCGCCTGACGGTAAATTTTTGTATGCTTCCAATAGAGGAGAAGCCAACACTATTTCTATTTTTAAAATTCTAAAAAATGGGCAGTTGCAAACGCAATCGGTGGTTCCTTCTTTAGGGAAAGGGCCTCGTAATTTTGCGATAGACCCAACAGGTAAGTTTCTTTTGGTAGCCCATCAATACTCAAATGATATTGTAGTTTTTAAAAGAGATGCTGTTTCGGGAGCTATTTCCGATTCAGGAAAACGCCTTGAATTGTGCTCGCCGGTCTGCTTGGTGTTTGGTAATTAGATATACGATTTACGATTTTAGATTTACGATTTTAGATTTACGATTTTAGATTTAGGATTTTAGATTTAGGATTTTAGATTTAGGATTTACGGAAAGAGTAATAAGATACTATTGTTTTTTCTTCTTTTTCTGTGCTCTGGTTTTGAGCATGTTTCGATTGACTGAGCCGTGTGTTTTCTTTTTTGTTTTAGAAGGTCCACCTAGGTTGATTTTAGTATTCTTTTTGGCTTTGTCATGAAAAGCACCATCACCATCTAATTTTACTTTTTTCATTAAAAATTTTACTGGTTGGCGGTCTTTTTCAGGGCCAATCAACTTAGTTGAAACTTCAACTTCTTCCGGGAAAGGAGTGATTTCCAGTTCGGTATTCATTAATACTTCAACTTCTATGAATGATTCCTCTTCGCGAGGTGCTACAAAACTAATGGAAGTTCCTTCGGTATCAGCACGACCTGTACGCCCAATACGATGCATGTATAACTCAGGAAGTTCTGGCATTTCGAAGTTAATGACGTGTGTAATATTAGAAATATCCAAACCTCTCGCCATAATATCAGTAGTGATTAAACCACGTAAATTGCCCTCCTGAAACTCTGCCATTGTATTCAAACGGTAGTTTTGCGATTTGTTAGAGTGAATGACACCAAATTGTCCTTCAAAATCTTCATCAATACTTTCAAAAAGAAGATCCGATATTTTTTTGTTGTTCACAAAAACCAAAATCCGACTCATGGTTTCGTCTGTTGCCAATAAATGTTTCAGTAAATTGACTTTGGTATTGAAATTAGGAACTTGATAGGTAATCTGTTTAATTTTCTCTAAAGGTGTCCCCGAAGCAGATAGCGTTACTTCCTCTGGGTAATCAAAAAAATCATTCAAAACAGCATCCACTTCCTCAGTCATCGTGGCTGAAAATAAAATGTTTTGACGTTTGGTTTTCATCATCGCCAGCAAGGCAGTCAATTGTGGTCTGAAACCAAGATTGAGCATTTCGTCAAATTCGTCAATAACTAATTTCTGAGTTTCGTCAAAACGAACTACGGCATCCAAAGCTAAATCCATTGTTCTACCAGGAGTTCCTACTAAGATGTCAACGCCTTCGTAAACTGCTTTTTTCTGGGTATTGATGTTGACTCCTCCGTAAATTCCGAGGGTTTTGACCGACATGTATTTAGTTAGTTTTTCTACTTCTTCCACCACCTGAACGACTAATTCTCGAGTGGGAACCAAAATTACGATTTTAGGCGTGTTGGTATTGGTAAACTTGTATAGTTTTAGCAAAGGTAATAAATAAGCAAAGGTTTTTCCTGTTCCTGTTTGTGCAATTCCCATCATATCTCGTCCCGACATAATTACAGAAAATGATTTTTCCTGAATGGGAGTAGGCGTAGTAAAACCTAATTCGTCAATGGCTTTTTGTACCGATTTAGGAAGATTGAATTGCTCAAAAGTGCTCATAAATTGCTATTTTGTGCAAAGGTACATTAAAAAGAGGGATTTTAATATTTTATGTTTTAGGATGATTTGCGAAGTTAACTATTATAGAGTGTTTTTAAAATGGTAGTTCATTGCTATACGATTCAAAAAATTCAGATTCTAAAAATAGTTTTAGCTCATTTGTAGCATTGAAACCATTTATTTTTTGCTTGTAGCGATTAGATATAGGTTCATTTTCTATTTCGAGTTTTCGGTTTTTACTAATCTCTAAAAACTCAGTTTCCATATCAATGCCTAAAAACCTTCTATTTGTTAAATTGGCTGCAATTCCTGTAGTGGAACTTCCTGCAAATGGATCTAAAATCCATGCCCCTGGTTTAGTTGAAGCTAAAATGATGCGCGTTAATACTGATAACGGTTTTTGCGTGGGATGCTTGCCACAAGATTTTTCCCATTTAGCAATAGCTGGCAATTTCCAAACGTCTTTCATTTGTTTGTTACCGTTTAGTTGCTTCATTAATTCATAGTTGTAGTAATGTGGCACCTTTTCTTTTTTACGCGCCCAAATAATCAATTCAGCTGAATGCGTAAAAAATCTGCATGAAAAATTAGGTGGTGGATTGTTCTTTTCCCACGTAATTACATTTAAGATTTTAAAATCTAACTCTTGCAGCAATTGCCCAATAGAGAAAATGTTATGATAGGTTCCGCTTATCCAAATAGTGCCATTATCTTTTAGTTTTTCTCTTACCAATTTTAACCAAGTACGATTAAAATCATTGATAAAATCAAACCCTTCCGATTTGTCCCAAGCTCCTTTATTTACAGAAACAATTTGACCATTTTGAATAGACAAACCATTATTAGATAAAAAATAAGGAGGATCTGCAAAAACCATATCAAATTTATGTTCAAATTGAGGCAAAAGCTCTTTGCAATCACCTTGTAAAAGGTAAAAGTTTTTGTCTTCGGATTTGAAATATGGTTTCAGCATAGCTATAAATGTCTAGTTTAATGAATTTACTATCTCATCCTCTTCTATATTTTCAAAAACTAAAATGGCATCAATATTATCTTTTATCCATTGATTTACAAAGGGATATTTTTTATTTGATTCAACTTTGATTTCTGTTATTAATTTCAAAAAGTATGATTTATATTCAATATTTTTATTAGCAATATAATTTAATATGTAAATTATCATACTAATTCTAGCAATTGCCAATTCAATATTTTTATTAGAATAATTCAAAGGATCTGTAATTTTAGGAAGATTTGTTTTGGGATCTTTAACATTATCTAATTTAATTTTTTCAAATTTTCTATAATCTATATTAAGTTCATAATAATAATCATTACTTACTGAATAATTAATTTCATTTCTTAAAGAAGTTTCTTTACCCATTGAAAATTGTCTAATTCCTAAAGTCCAATATCTGTTAACTGATTTAGATGTTTTAAATGAATTATAATTTGTAAAAAAAGTACTAAACTCATTTTCATGAGTGTTATTACTGGAGCTTGTATTTTTTAATATAAATTCTTTAAGAAAAGCATTATTTAATTCGCAATTAACTCTTGAATCTAACCAAATACTAAAGTTTAATGCTAATCTATTTAAAGCTTGAACTGCAAAAAAATTAGAATAATAAGACGTAACAAAACCCCAATTAAAGAAACCATTTGATATATTTAAATCAGCAGCATAAAGATTAAGTACAGACTTATTTAATAATTTATGTATATCTGTTAAAATGAAATTATTCAAATTACTAACTAAATATCCTGCTAATAATTCTTCTTTAGTAATATTTAAGCTTATTATTTTTTTTTTCAAAGATGAATTAGCCTCCCCATTACAACCTTTAAATGCCAAAGAAGTTTGAAGGAAATCCATTTAATCTTCAATTATATTAATTTGTGATTCTCCTTCTTTTTTTAAAGCTAATTTTAATTGTGAAATGATTTTTTTACTAGCAGCTTCTTCAGCTTTTACACCACCACCAGGAAAATTTTCAGAATCAAATTTAAAATCACTAATTTTAGATAAAATATCAATAAGAGTATCGGTTGAGAAACTTTTATTACCTTGAACAGTCAATTGAAAAATTTCATAAAAAGATTTCATTAAACCTCCAAATCCAACAGTTTTTAATATCAATGTATTTGGGTCATTCCATTGGTCAAGAAAAACACTTTTAATAGATTTAAAGTAAATTTTAAATAATTTATATTGATCTTCAAACCCATAATTTAAAAATTTACCATTTTTTGGATCAACATAAGGTTTTAGTTTGGTAACAATTTCACTAAGTGAAATTCCTTTTCCATTTTCACCTGTTGTTCTTATTAATTCAAAAAGAGGGCTTTCTTCATCATTATTTAACCTTTTTGAAATTTCAATTGCTCTTCTCTCAGCTGTTATACCTTCGTCATCAAAATCCTCAATAATGCCATCTGTCAAATCTAAAAGGTCTAAGTATAATGAAACTGGTACACCTCGTTGAGTTTTATTTATTTTAATAAATAGTTTTGCTTGTTCAATTGAATCTAAACCATCAGTCGCAACTACAGGAACATTTATGTCATTTTTTGCTTTACTTATTCCCCAAATTCTATGTTGTCCATCTATAATTAATCCTAAAGTTTTTTTATCATGAAACTCAATTTCGTTAGAATCATCATGATAAGTATAAGAATCAGTGTCTAAATTTACTAAAATTGAATTTGGTAAAATTCCTTCATGATTATCAATAAATTTAGAAATTTGGCTTATTCTTGTTTTTGAAAAAGATCTTTGATAACCGGACTCTTTATCTTCAATTCTTCTTGAAACATCAAACTTATCATAAATAAACTTACCATTTATAATAAAACTGAACATTGATTGACCATTTTGTTCAAATTTCAAACACTTAATTTTCATAATTTATTATTTTTTTTAAATAACTATTTTTCAACATTTCTAAATTCAACAAATAATCAGTCTTATCAAAATACTCTCTTAATGGTTTCAATGTAGATTTCCAACCTGCACCATCTGTTACCCAAATAAATGTAATATTTTGAGCATTCCAGTATTCATTCATTTTTACGTACTCAGTGGCTGTTGATTTTAATTTTGAACCACCGCCACCATAGAAGTTACATTCAATAAAATATAATTTTCCATTTTTATTGATAGCAAAATCTAAATTACGGGATGATTTATCTACTTGTATTTCAATACCCCATTGGGTTTTTATTTTTTTAGCATTGGCTTGGCTCATGTACTGTAAACCTAAGTCATCACAAGCACTTTTTACAAATGTTTCTACGATATTTTCCATCATGGTTCCACCACGATTTTTTCTACCATTGCTATCTAAACCAACTTCTACACCCGTAACATAATCAACTAGGTTTTTTACTTTTTTATCCTTTACTAAATCACCTAAACCAGATTTTATAAAAAAAGTAGCCAAGTCTTTGCAATCGTCATCCGTTAATACACGTGCTTTAAAATTGTAATCTTTATAAAGAAACTCAGTAACATCTGTAAGCATAGAAACTTGAGTATCTCTAAAAGCTATCAAAAAAGGAAACACTTTGGTAACTTGAGGATATTCTTTTATCAGTTCGTACACTTCTTTTTCAACATCTTCTTTACCAATCAAAACGTTTAGAAGGTTCAATTCCTTCTCAATCGGTTTAATGTTTTTATGTACTTTTTCCCAATTAACAAAATAGTCCCAAAGCAAAATTCCTTTCTCTTTGAAACTACTTGTGATTTGAGTAAATAAAATATCGTCGCTTTCTAAATTAAGCAATTGACAAAGCTTGTTCATACTGATAATTTGTAATTAATAGTTCGGTTAATTTACCTCTTTTTTCAGGGTTTGCGTTAATCATTCGAGTAGCTAACACACGATTGATGTTAAATTCATTATACAAATCGTCAAAGAAATTATCGTTAGTGTCTTTTCCTTTAACATCAGAGTTGCTTAAAATCCATTTGTGGTCTAAAGTGTCTAGTGTTTTGCAAAAGTCACGCAAACGTATTTGTTCTGCATCGCCAAACTCATCCTTAGCATAGGAGTTAAAACTTGAGGTATTACTTAACGGCTTGTAAGGTGGATCAAAATAAAACAAAGCAGGTCTTTCTGCATGTTTTAGAGTTTCTTGGTAATCGCCAGTCAGTATTTCAACTCGTTGCAATGACTCACTAACGGCTAAAAGATTTTCTTTGTCACAAATAGTAGGATTTTTATAACTTCCCATCGGCACATTAAAACCATTATTTTTATTTACACGAAATAAACCATTGAAACAGGTACGATTTAAAAAGATAAACAAAGCTGCTTGTGTAACTTTATCTGTACTTCGAGTATTAAATAATTCTCTTTTTGTGTAAAAATATTCTTTCTTCTTATCCTCTAACAATTCTAAAGCATGAAATTCGCCTTGTAATTGTTCCAAAACAGAAATTAAGTTTTTAGTTTTTGAAGCGATTACTTTATATGCATTTGTTAAATCGCTATTGATATCATTAATTACTGCTTTTTCTACATTTGGAAAATTATTCAATATCCAAAACAAAACGGCACCACTTCCCACAAATGGCTCTACATAAGTAAACTTCTGAGAAATAAATTCTTTTGGTAACGCTTTTTCTATATCGGTGATTAACTGGGTTTTGCCTCCAGCCCATTTTAAGAATGGTTTTGCTTGCATATAAGGATATGATTTAATTTCTCAAACTTACTAAATTTAGATGGTCATTAAAAATATTGTTAACAATTCATTTGTTTTATTATTTGTTTTCAAAACCCCTCAAACACTCCTAAACCAAATAAAGCAAAATCATATTTCACGGGGTCGTTAGGGTCGAGAATTCGTAATTGGATGTCGAGTTCTGCTAAAGCTTTAGCATCGTTTTGTTTGCGATGAAGTAGCCCTAATTTTCGAGCGACATTACCCGAATGTATATCGAGTGGACAAGAGAGTGCTGCAGGTGAAATACTTTTCCAAATTCCTAAATCGACTCCTTTATTGTCTTGGCGAACCATCCATCGCAAATACATGTTTATTCTTTTTGCTGCCGAATTATTAAGTGGATCGGAAATATGTTTCTCCGTTCGAACTAAATGTGGAATCTCAAAAAACAATTGTTTGAATTCTGAAATCGTATGTTGTATGGTTGGGGTTTGCTTCGAGAAAACCGCTTCTAGGCCGTTGTGGTTTTGGTAAATGTGCTGTAATCCTTTGATAAATCCAATAAAATCCTGCCCATTGAACGTGCGGTGTACAAACGATTCTAAGTCTTTCAAATCCTTTTCTTGATGCGAAAGGACAAAGTCATAGGGAGCATTACCCATTAATTCCATTATCCGATGTGCGTTTTTGATAATCATCTTACGGTTGCCCCACGCAATGGTAGCAGCTAGAAATCCAGCAATTTCAATGTCTTCTTTTAGCGAAAATAAATGCGGAATTTGGACAGGGTCACTATCAATAAAATCTCGGGTATTGTATTGAGTTACTTTTTCGTCCAGAAAAGATTGTAGTTCAGAAGCATTCATACGGTAAGATTAATGGTATTGCAATTAAGGATTGCTGATTTGCCCGTCTACCATGATTAATTTTCTATCCGCCATATTAGCCAGTTCTTCGTTATGCGTTACAATTACAAAAGTCTGTCCGAATTCATCACGCAATTGAAAGAACAATTGGTGTAAATTCTCTGCTGAATGGGTGTCGAGATTTCCAGAAGGCTCATCGGCAAAAATGACGTCTGGCTTATTAATCAAAGCACGTGCTACTGCTACACGTTGTTGTTCTCCGCCTGAAAGTGCATTGGGTTTGTGATGAATACGGTGTGAAAGCCCCAAATACTCCAACAATCGTTTCGCTTCGTCTTCCGTTTCCTGTTTGTTTTTATTGGCAATAAAAGCGGGAATACATACATTTTCTAAAGCCGTAAATTCGGGCAATAATTGATGGAATTGAAAGATGAAACCTAAGTTCAAATTTCTGAATTTGGACAACGTTTTGTCATTCATGGTTAAAACATTCTCTCCATTGATAAACAATTCTGTCCCTTCTTGAATGGATGGTTTGTCTAATGTGCCAAGTAGTTGTAATAAGGTCGTTTTTCCTGCTCCAGAAGCACCTACAATAGCCACAATTTCTCCTTTTTGAATATGTAAATCTACTCCTTTTAGTACTTCTAATTGGTCGTAAAATTTATGTAGGTTTTTCGCTTGTATCATTTGGAACTTGTTTTTACAAAGAAACAAAGATTTTTGGTTAACTAAATGAAAAAGTTAGGTAAAGAATTAAGATGCTTTTATTTATCCTTAAACAAGAATCCCAAACCGATTTGGCGCAGGAGTTTCTTTTCAAATTTCCAGAAAAAGGCAAATTGACCAAAAAAGAATCCAATGCTTACTAAAAGCACTTGGTACAAAGGAAATATCAAGAGGAGTCGAATAGGAGTGAAGAAAAAACCAAAATTGTCTTTAGTGATTCCTAGCCACACACAAACAGGTCTCGAAGCCATTGCTGAGGCTGAACCGGTAATTGCAAAAACGATAAAAATAATAGTCAGTTGGAAATTGGATTGAATACCCCAACGCTCTTTTAGTTTCTTCATGAAAAATATCTAAGCACTACAAAGTTATTGTTTTTGAATGAAGATAGAATAAAAAAAGGATGTCTTTTTGAGACATCCTTCTAGTATATTATTTGAAACAAATTAACCTAAAATACTAATGATTTGTTGTGCTAATTCAGTTCCAATTCTATCTTGTGCTTCTCCTGTAGCAGCTCCAATGTGCGGAGTCAAAGAGATTTTTGGGTGCATCAGGATTTTGATTTCTGGTTTTGGCTCACTTTCGAAAACGTCTAATCCAGCAAAACCAACTTTTCCGCTATCTAAAGCATCGATTAAAGCGATTTCGTCAATTACACCACCACGAGCGCAGTTTACAATACCTACACCGTCTTTCATAATAGCCAGTTCTGCTTTTGAAATGATGTATCCGTTTTGAGCAGGAACGTGTAATGAAATAAAGTCAGCTTCTTTGAACAACGATTCTAAAGATTGTGATACAATAGTTGTCGTTACTGATTGTCCGTCAAAGAATTCCACTTTTACATCTACTTTGTCGATAAAACTATCCGCAGCAATTACTTTCATTCCCAAACCAAGCGCCATTTTTGCTGTAGCTTGACCAATACGACCAATACCAACAATACCTAAGGTTTTACCTCTTAATTCGGTTCCGTTAGCGTATGCTTTTTTCAAACCTTCAAAGTTAGCATCACCTTCTAAAGGCATATTTCTGTTAGAATCGTGTAAAAAACGAACTCCATTAAATAAATGACCAAAAACCAACTCAGCAACTGATTCTGAAGAAGAAGCTGGTGTGTTGATTACATGGATTCCTTTGCTCTTAGCATATTCAACATCAATGTTATCCATTCCAACACCACCACGACCGATGATTTTGATACCAGGACAAGCATCGATTATGTCTTTACGTACTTTTGTTGCACTTCTTACCAAGATAACGCTTACGTTATTTTCGTTAATAAAGTTAGCTACTTGCTCTTGTGCTACTTTAGTAGTAATTACTTCAAATCCACCTTTTTCTAATGCTTGAATTCCGCTTTTAGAAATTCCGTCATTTGCTAATACTTTCATTGTTTTTATTTCATTGCGAGGAACGAAGTAATCTCATCCTCAATTAAATTTAATTTTATTATTATACCGCTTTTTCCAAAGCTTGCATTACGTCCACTAATACTTGTACACTTTCAATTGGCATCGCATTGTACATAGACGCTCTGTAACCACCTACTGAACGGTGACCTGGTAATCCAGAAATTCCAGCTTCTTTCCACATGGTATCAAAAATTGGTGCGTGTTCTGGGTTGTTCAATAAGAAAGTAGCATTCATATTAGAACGATCTTCTACAGCTGCAGCTCCTTTGAATAATGGATTTCTGTCAATTTCTGTATATAGTAATTCTGCTTTTGCGTTGTTGATTTTTTCGATAGCAGCAATTCCACCTAGTTTTTTCAACCATTGTAATGTTAATAGCGAAGCATACACAGGGAAAACAGGTGGTGTATTGTACATACTTTCTGCTTTAATGTGTTTTGCATAATCTAACATACTTGGAATTTCTCTTCCGTTTTTACCTAAGATTTCTTCTTTGATAACTACTAAAGTGGTTCCGGCAGGGCCCATATTTTTTTGAGCTCCAGCATAGATAATATCAAATTTAGAAAAGTCCAATTGACGTGAAAAAATATCAGAACTCATATCGCAAACTACCGGAATGGTAGTAGTAGGAATTTCTTTCATTTGAGTTCCAAAAATGGTATTGTTACTTGTACAGTGGAAATAATCTGCGTCAGCAGGAATAGTATATCCTTTAGGTACATTATTGTAATTTTGTTCTTTTGATGAAGCGACAACAACAGTTTCTCCAAAATATTTTGCTTCTTTAATGGCAGCAGATGCCCATGTTCCAGAATCCAAATAAGCTGCTTTTCCGTTTTCTTTCATCAAGTTATAAGGAACCATTAAGAACTCCAAACTAGCTCCTCCTGCAAGGAAAAGTGCTTGATATCCTTTGCCTTCTAACCCTAATAATTCAAGAACTAACGCTCTTGCTTCGTCCATTACCGCAACAAAATCTTTGCTTCTGTGCGAAATTTCTAAGATCGATAAACCTGAATTATTGAAATCTAAGATAGCTTGTGCTGATTTTTCAAAAACTTCTTGTGGTAAGATACAAGGTCCTGCGCTGTAGTTGTGTTTTTTCATGGTGGTAGTTTGTTCCAAAATTTAAAAGTGCAAATTTCGGGAATCAGACTTTAAAAACCGTTAAATAATCAGAAATATTTAAACAATTTTCTACTTTATTGTTAACGAAAACGAAATAGTATCTACATTATCTGCATAATCCCATAATTGAGGGCGTTGTGTCTGTCCAAATGTAATGCTGTTTTTGATTAAATTATTGCTTACAATACATTGGATTTTATCCCCATCACTTTCTAATTTTTTTTCTACTTCATCAAGCTTGTCGTAATATTCATAAAACACGCTAGAAATAGGAGAGGCGTAGCTTGAATCTTCTTTTAAAGTCAAAAATCCGTTGTCCAATAATTGGTAATTACTCATTAAAAAAACCGCCTTATTGTAGTCGTAGTTATTGGCATATTTCTCATAATGAATCACGTCTTGGAATTCAAAAATAGCTTCAAAAAAGGTGTCGAAAGAATAACCTTTTGGAACAAAAAGTTTAGAAACATTGCGGCAACCCAATCCGAAATAACGAAAAATATCTTCTCCTAAAGCAACGAGTTGTTCTTTAGTTTCGTCTCCGTTTAAAACGGCAACTGAATTTCTGTTCTTTCTAATAATAGAAGGTTTGTCTTTAAAATAATATTCAAAATAACGGGCTGTATTGTTGCTTCCTGTGGCAATAACGGCATCAAAATTTTCTAATTTCCCCGAGACAAATGTAATTTTATTAGCGAATTCAGGTTCAATTGCAATGAGGTATTTTGCCAAAAAAGGCAATAAGTATTGATCGTCAGAGGATGTTTTAACTACTACATTATGTCCAGCCATTAAAACGGAAATAAAATCATGAAATCCAACTAGCGGAATATTTCCTGCCAAAATCAATGCAATCGTTTTGGATTGGGTACCACTAAAATCATAAGATGATGTCCATTGATTTAGGTTTGCTGACGTTAAAGCTTTCGCCCAAGACTGTATTGAGAAATAAACTTGTTCAGGAGTGTACCACCCATTATGCGATTGCGACAAATGAATCAATTGATGGAAATCGTCAAAAAACAAATCATTTTGTGGAATGCTAGAATCTGGAGTAGAATTGCCTTCAGTAAACTGATTTAAAAAGCATCCTAATGTAACAAAAACATTTTTTTTTGTTTCTAAGTCCATAATGTTTGTTTATGAATGGTTTTGATTGTAATTTTGCACAAAGATAATGAGTGAAAAGGCAATAGCCAAAAGTTTAAAAAATAAGGTGTATTACTTTGAAATAATTTAAACTTTTAAACAACTAAACTTAATAAAATGGCAATTATTATTACTGATGAATGTATCAATTGTGGCGCTTGTGAACCAGAATGTCCTAATACTGCAATTTACGAAGGAGCTGATGACTGGAGATATAAAGACGGAACTAAATTAACGGGTAAAGTGATTTTGCCAGATGGTACTGAAATTGACGCTGATGAAGCACAAACGCCAATTTCAGATGATGTGTATTATATTGTTCCAGGTAAATGTACCGAATGTAAAGGGTTTCATGATGAACCACAATGTGCGGCAGTTTGTCCTGTGGATTGTTGTATTCCTGATGAAAATCACGTAGAATCTGAAGAAACGTTGTTGAATCGACAAGCGTTCTTACACAACGAATAATTTTTTTTTAAAAACTTTAGTATAAAAAAATCCTGAGCATTCACTCAGGATTTTTTAGTTTTTATACGTATTGAATTAGAATGTAAATCCTAATCTAGCGTAGTAATAGGCTCCACTGAATCCCATTTGAACAGCATCCCAGTAGCCGCCAGCTTCTACCCAATCATCTTGTTGATCAGGATAGATATTGAATAAGTTATTGGCCCCAATACTTAATTTAGATGATTTATTTAATTTAAAACCTAATGTTAAATCGGTAACAATTTTTGCACTATAAGTGTCAGTTGCAGCTTTAATTTGATTTGCAAAACTTCCATAATTTGCTACATCTTCATACATTTGATAATCTAATAATTCTACTTTACTAAAACGGGTAAACGCTAATCCAGCATTGAACCATTTTTTGTCATAATTTAAATTTAAGCCAAATTTATTTGCAGGAGCTGAAGCTAATAAAAAAGCTTTTTCTCTTTCTCCAAAGAAAGTTTCTTTGTCTAAAGTACCATTTTTCACATCACCAATTTTCATGTGGTTGATGTTTCCAACTAAGGTTGCTGCAAAGTTACTGTCTCCAAATTTCTTTTTCCATGCCAATACTACATCTACTCCAGCAGTTTTAGTATCTACTCCATTAGTAAAAAATTGTGCAGCAGAAACGCCAAGATTCAATGCAGAAGCATCAAAGTATCCAGTTAAAACGATTCG
>JACCDH010446330.1_pt1 | contig 33157 bp, 27 predicted proteins | sample 7442481 | NCBI WGS metagenome assembly JACCDH01 (sample SAMN15323433, study PRJNA562643) | freshwater metagenome | isolation source: river surface water | place: USA:Blue River Watershed | collected 2017-08-15
ATTCTAATGTTACTTGAGACTTAGCATCTGGACGTAAATATTTGATCGCCTTGTTTTCTCTTCTTAATGCAGCAAGTTCAATTAAGATTTTGTGCGCTAAGTCAAGTGCCAATGGCATATAATCATCGGTTTCGTTGGTTGCATAACCAAACATCATACCCTGATCACCAGCACCCTGCTCTTCTTTCTTTTTTCTATCAACGCCTTGGTTGATATCTGCAGATTGTTCGTGAATCGCTGATAAAATACCACAGCTATTTGCTTCAAACATGTACTCACTTTTGGTGTAGCCAATTTTTTTAATCACACCACGCGCAATTTCTTGCACATCTAAATAGGCTTTAGATTTTACTTCACCAGCAAGTACTACTTGACCAGTTGTAACTAAAGTTTCGCAAGCCACTTTTGATTGTGGATCGAATGCTAAAAAGTTGTCGATTAAGGCGTCAGAAATCTGATCCGCTACTTTGTCTGGATGTCCTTCAGAAACACTCTCAGAAGTAAATAAATAAGGCATATTGTATAATCTAAAAGTTTGTTATAAATTACGAATTTATTAAAATAACTCTTAAAAGAGATTTGTTTAATAAATAATATTTGATAATAAAGTAATTATACATTTTAATTAGCTTTAAAATATTTTTTTAAATGACTTATTATTACTTCGGATAAAAATGAATAATTATACTACTTTAAATATTCTTCAAGCTTAACATAAACTAAGTTACGCTCATAATTATTTTTAAAATAATTATGAGCATTTTTACCATACTCTTTAATTTCATTTGCATCTTTTCTTGATAATAACTCAACATTATGAGCTAATTGAAAATAGTCACCTGAAGAAGAACATAGTCCTGAATTAGATTCTTGAATAATTGATGCAGCCACTCCATCTACATTTCCAATAATTGGTTTACCACAAGCTAAATAAGACTGCAACTTAGAAGGAATTGTTAGTGAAAAAATATTGCTAGACTTCAAGCTAATAAGTAAAGCATCGGCACAAGCAAAAAAAAATGGCATCTCAGTAGTAGGAAAAAAACCAAAGAAATGAAATTGTTTAATTAAATCTAATTTTTGTATTTTTTCTATAATTTTAGATTTTTCCCTGCCATCACCAATTATAACCCAATTGACGGAAATATTTTTTTCTTTTAAAATCTTTGCTGAGTTTATAATAGAATCAAAATCTTGTGCAACACCAATATTCCCTGCGAAAACAATATTAAATCCTGAAGGAAAACAAGCTTTGTACTTTTGCAAAACAATTTCAGGTTTATAAAATGACTCAACGGTATTTGGCAATAATTTAATTTTTGATTTATCTATTCCTTTATTGTTCAAGTAATCGAAAAATCCAGAGGATTGAACCCAGATTTGCGAAGATTTATTATAAAAAAAATTCATCATTACATTAACAGCGTTAAATATTAATTTTGAATTTATTCCACCTGCATCTACCAAGCTTTCAGGCCATAAATCTTGAATATAAAAATATAAATTAGCTTTAAATTTCCATTTTGCAATAATCCCAGGAAATCCAACGGTTGCTGGAGAAAGTTGATATACAATAATTCTATCAAACTTTTCATGAATTGAAAAAATTCTTAAACTGGCAAAAAATGCAAAAGATATATAATTACAAATCAACCTTATGCTGCTTCCATTTCCTCTTGGAATTAACAATGTTCTATATACTTTTATTCCATTATAATTCTCTTCATTTTTATTAAAAAAAGTATAGCCCGACATAAATTCTCCTCGAGGGTAATTTGGCTTCCCAGTTAATACTACAACTTCGTGACCTCTATTCTGAAGTTCTTGACAAAGATCATTTACTCTAAAATTTTCTGGCCAAAAATATTGAGATATAACTAATATTTTCAAACTATCCTAGATTATAGTGAGGATATAATTCCTTATTTTCTAATATCCATTTATAAATTTCTTCAATCATCACTTCGTAAGGAGGAACATTATAACCAGCCAATTTATTTGAATTAATCAATGATTTATCAACTTTGTAATCTTGGTTGGCTATTACACTTAGATGCAATTGAAAAACTTCATTTATAATTTCAATCAAATTAAACTTACTAATTTTTCGACTATTCGTCAGATGAAAAAGACCTCCTAATGTTTTATTTTTTATAATATAATCAATTGCTTTGGATAATTCCAAAGTAGTAACACCGCCCCAATAAGCTTCAGAATATCCGTTTATTTTGCCTTTTTGTAACAAAACCCAATTAAGAAGTCCTATACCTTTGCTCTTTAAATCAGGGCCGATAATTGATGTTCTTAAAGTAAAATGATTGTTATAATTAACTTCCCCAAGTGCTTTTGATTGTGCATAAAATCCTATCCCATCTTTAAAATCTTGTTCAACATAATCCCCTTTTTTACCATTAAATACACAATCAGTGCTAATATGGATTAGTATTGATTTATATTTATCAGAAATCTTAGCAAGAAAATGGGGGAAATAAGAATTCATTAAAACTGCTTTATCTGGATTATTTTCTGCATCAACATTTAATATGCCAATTGCATTAATTACATAATTTGGCTTTATATCTGAAATTAATTCTTCTACAGCAATAAAATCTGATACATCTACTACAATATCAGTTTTTTTATTAATTCGATCTCGAGCTACTCTTATTATATCATATAATGGATTTAAAGAAAGATAGTCAGAAATAAGATGACCAGCCATTCCATTTGAACCAAAAATTATTACTTTAATTTTCATCATTTGTTCCAAATAACTTGATTTATAATACTTGTATAACTTTGAATTACTTTAATTACTCGTTTAGAGACATCTTTTATTTTATATTCATTAGGTAGTTCCAAAATGTTATTATCAAATGTTTGAATGCTGATTTCTATTGAATTTAGTATTTCTCTTGATGTGATTCCACCTAAAACAATAGATCCTGCGTCAATAGCCTCTGGGCGTTCTGTGCTTGTTCTTATACTAACCGCCCTAAATCCCATCATGGCAGATTCTTCACTAATTGTGCCACTATCAGAAAGTACACAAAATGCATTTTGTTGTAAGTTGACATAATCAAAAAATCCCAATGGCTCTATATTTTTAACTAGTGAGTTAAATTTAATATTATTGTCACTAATTTTATTTTGTGTCCTTGGATGTGTAGAAAAAATAATTGGTAAAGAATATGTTTCTGCTACCTCATTAATTGAATTAACTAAAAAATTAAAATTATTCCCTAAATCTATATTTTCTTCTCTATGTGCACTTACCACAAAGTATTTACCCTTAGATAAATTGAGATTTGTTAAAATTTTACTTTTCTCAATTTCTGATTTAAAATTATTTAAAACCTCGAAAAGTGGTGAGCCTGTAACAAAAACATGATCCTTCCTGAAACCTTCGCTTAATAAATATCTTCTTGAATGTTCTGTATACGTTAAGTTAATGTCACTTATATGATCAGATATTTTACGATTAATTTCTTCTGGCACATTCTGATCAAAACATCTATTCCCCGCTTCCATATGAAATATAGGAATTTTTAATCTTTTAGCTGCGATTGTACAAAGTACACTATTAGTATCTCCTAAAACCAACAATGCATCGGGTTTCTCTTTCACTAAAACATCATAAGTTTTAGAAATAACATTGCCAATAGTCTGACCAAGGTTATTACCAACAACTTCAAGAAAATAATCCGGTTTCCGTAAGTGTAAATCATTAAAAAATATTTCATTTAAGGTAAAGTCATAATTTTGGCCGGTATGAACTAATATATGATTAAACGATTTATCAGCTAGTTTTATAATTTCAGTTAAGCGTATTATTTCTGGCCTAGTCCCAATAACAGTTAATAGTTTTAATTTTGACATAATATTTATTTTATGAAACCAATACGGTTTAACAATTTTATTAATTCATCTTCACGTAATCTTCTTGTATTGTGAGAATGGTAATCTTCAATATCTTTAATACTAATGGAACCTTCGGAAAAATATTTATTATAGTTCAGATCTCTATTATCAGCTGGAATTCTATAATAATTTCCTAAATCATGTGCATGCATCATTTCTTCTCTAGAAAGCAATGTTTCATACAACTTTTCTGCATGTCTTGTACCAATAACATTAATATGTACATTTGAATTATATATTTTTTTCATTGCTACTGCTAAATCATTAATAGTTGAGGCAGGCGATTTTTGGACAAAAATATCACCAGAGTTGCCATTTTCAAATGCATATAGAACTAAGTCAACTGCATCATCTAATGTCATCATAAATCTAGTCATATTTGGATCTGTAACTGTTATATCTTGCTTATTTACTATTTGATCATAAAAAAGTGGAATAACAGATCCTCGTGATGCCATTACATTACCATACCTTGTGCCAACTAATAATGTATTTCCGGAAGTTCTAGACCTAGCAACCATTATTTTTTCCATCATAGCTTTAGAAATACCCATTGCATTTATTGGGTAAACTGCTTTATCAGTACTTAAACATATAACTTTTGAAACATTTTGACTAACAGCCGCATTTAACACATTTTCGGTACCTAAAACATTGGTTTTTACGGCCTCGATTGGATAAAATTCACAAGAAGGCACTTGTTTAAGAGCAGCAGCATGGAAAACAAAATCAACACCCCTCATAGCAGTATATATGCTATTGTAATCTCTAACATCTCCAATATGAAACTTGACCTTAGGATTATTCAATTCAGTTCTCATGTCGTGTTGTTTCTTTTCGTCACGACTAAAAATTCTTATTTCCTTAATATCTGTATCAAGAAATTTGTTTAAAACAGCATTTCCAAATGATCCAGTACCACCTGTAATTAAAAGTGTTTTATTGAAAAAATTATTCATTGTTTATTGTATTAATTAATGAGTTTATTTTATTTTTTATGATAATTTCAGTTGGTTCAAGTTCATTTGAACATATAACTTCTTTTAAAGCCAGGCTAATACTTTCAACATCAAAAGGATTAAACGTTTTAGTGGGTTTTACAACTTGATATGTATAAGGTAAATCTGCAGATATTACTTTACACCCATGCATTGTAGATTCAATTAAAGGCAATCCAAAACTTTCTGTTAAAGAAGGAAATATTAAAAACTCAGTTTGAGAATATAATTTAATTAATTCATTTTTATTTATCAAACCTAAATTTAAAATAGAAATTCCTTTTGTTTGTAAATATTTTATTCGAGAATTTAAAGTTTTATAAAATGCTGGAATTGTAACAATTAATCCTGGATTATATCCTTCATTAAACAATAATTCAAACGCTTTAAAAAGTTTTTTGTGATTTTTTTGTTTTACACCATCAGCAACATATAAGAATCGATGAGTATTATATTGCGTTATGTTTGTTACTTCTTTTTTAGAAACAACAAAAAAAGGTATAGTAAAAACATTTTCTAATTTGATATACAATTTTTGTGTCAATTCTTTTTTTATAAAATCAGTCTGAACGATCCAATTATATAATTTATTATTCAAATAAAAAATGTAAAGCCTTTTCAGGAAAAATAAAAGTTTTTCATAAAATCTATACCCATTAGATTCATAAATGTTTGCAATTAATAATGAATTATGAAAATAAATATAAACAGGAATGTTAGAAATTGAAATTGGAGGAGGAATATTTGAAAAACAAAATATTGTCGAGAATTTATTAATATTATTTATATAAAATTCTTTTCTAGATGATTCCTTAGCTTTTATAATTTTATACTCGATTTGAATGAGTGATTTATATACATTAGAATCAATTCTTTCATCAAATAAAACGAAGTATTTTTTCCCGGATTTCTCTAAATTACTTAATAAATATTCTAACAATGTTTTACCACCACTATTATGAACATACAAACTATCAACTAATAACATTAAATCTGTTTATTAAAAATTAATAGACTTTAATATAAGATCAACCCTCTTGCCAATATCATGTCCTCCATTTATTATTGAATTGTATGATTCATGTCTGATCTCTTTTAAATTATTTATGGTATGAGTTGAAAATATTTTTGAGATTTCGTCACTAATATTATTAATTATATTAGGATAATAATAAAAACAATTATTACCTAATATAGTTTTCATTTCAGGTGTGTATTCGGTTAACATTAAACCATAAGAAGCCGGTATCTCAAAAGTCTTTAAATTTGTAACATCTCTATTTTCTAATGTTAAGATATTTAAATTTAAAAATGACTGAGACATGATATTTGGGAAATCTTTTTGACTAAGAGATTTTGATTTAACAAAAATATTTTTTTTATACCTGAGTTTTGAAAACTGCCATTGATCACCCCATATTTCAATTGGATAGATTGTTTTTATAGAGTCTATTATTTGTTCTCTTCGCTTTGAATAAGTTCCTATAAATGTAACTTTTCTCTTTTCTTCGAGAAGATATTCTGGCTTTTTGTGTAGCCATGGTATATAATACCATTCTAAATAAATTGGATTCTTAATTCCTTTTGATTTATATTCATCAAACAAATGTGTTCTGGCAGAAAACACATAATCATAAATTGGCAGAGAATTTAAAATGTGAATACTAGAATTATTCATATTAAAAAAATCATCCGGATTCCAGTTAAGAATAATAATTGATTTGTTTTTAATAGTTAAGAGTGTTTCTGGAAAAATATTCACGCCTTTAGAAATTAATAAAGCGTCTGGCTTATAAATATTTATTTTTTTTAATAATTCTAAATTGATTGTTCTTTCGTTCTTTGTATAAAATGATCTGCGATAAATAGCATTAAAGATTCTATTCCCTAATTGTTTATGAATAAACGGATAAAAATTAAAAATTTCGCAATCTATATTACGTGATTTTAGAATTTTTGATATACAATCTACATGAGTTCCCTCCCAAAATTCACCATATAACAATAACCTTTTACTCATTTAAAGGTTTTTTTATTGTTAAAAATATATGTGAGGCTAAAAAGCCCTCAAAAACACCAAATGTAAGTTTATTAAATATGTAGCTTTTAGATGGATTTTGTATTACTCTTTCAATTTTAATAATCTCAATATTTTGCTTTAATAATAAAGATTGTAATGATTTTTTTGTAAAGAACCTCATATGTGTGTAATCTAATATACCCCAATCTTCATATTGCCAATTATCATTAAAAACCAAGCTTTTTACTACTCGCCAATTTCTCACATTAGGAACAGTTATTAAAATCTTTCCTTGATAATTAATTAATGGTAAAATTTTATTAATAGACCTAACAGGATCAACTAAATGTTCTAATACATCCCCCATTATCACAATGTCAAAATAATTATTTTCAAACGGCAAATCAAGAGTTTCAAAATTTCCTTTTACTACAGTATCTAAATTCTGAAGCGCAAGTTCATAGGCTGATTGATTAATTTCAACACCTGCCACATAACAATTTTGATTTTTTTTGAAAAAAGAACCTAAAACTCCGGTCCCGCAACCGATATCAAGTATTTTTAAATTTACATCTTGTACTGAATTTTTAAACATCTGTCTTTCAAGTGAAAAGTAATCCGTGTTTTTAGTTAGATACATTTCCTCAATTACATCTTTTGTCATACACTAAATTTTGATTTTTTTATATTTTTGAAATAGAAATTAATATTCCATATTATACTCTTCATAAATAAATAGTTGTTATAAACAAAACCATTTCTACGTATTCTTATGCTACTAGGGCTTGTATTAGAATAAAATGGATTATATATGATATATATAAATGATAAAAACATTCTTAATACTCCAAATATTGATAAATTTTTTTGTGCAAATAAAAATGCATTTCTATACACATACCATGAGGTAAGTTTTTGATTTGTTGAAGAACTTTCAGAATAATGCATTACAGGTAAAAAAGAATTATAAATTGAGTAGTTAGCTTTTAATGTTCGAGAAAAGTAGTCATTATCCTCTCCATACATGAAATAATCTTCATCAAAATACCCAATACTATTTAACAATTTGTCACTTACTATAAAAAAAAAGCCTGGAATTTCATTTACAGCTTTCACGGAGTCAAACGAAAAATTATCGAAATTATATTCATTAAAATAATCAATTCTGTTTAAGTCAATTTCATCAAAACCAAGAATACCAAAACAACTATTTTTTGATATTAAGAAATTTAATAATTCCTTTATTTTATCTAGAAATTCTTCCCTAAGTTGAATGTCATTGTTAGCAACTATAAAATAATCAAAATCTGAAATACTTTTTGCATATTTAATTCCATTATTGACATTACTTGCAAACCCATGATTAAAAGAATTATTAATTGTATAATTAACTTGACTGTCAATTAAAAACTTAATTGAATTATCACTGGATTGATCATCTGTAACTATAAGTTCAATTTCATTCCTTGAACAAAGTATGGATATGTTTTTTAAATATTTATTTAGAAAATATATCCCATTATAATTAATTATTAGAAAGCAGATTTTCATAAAACTAGTTACAATTATCTTTTAAAAGTATTATTACTACATTTATATATATATATATATATATATATATGTTCAAACCGTTATTATAATTCGTTAACACATTTGTTAATTAAATTATTTAGATAGATCATTCTAGAATCCCAACTACACTTTTCAATAGCTTTCTTGAATCCAGCTTCTCTAATTATTTTTGCTTGTTCTGGATATTTTTGGACCCAAAATATTAATTTTATACAATCATTTAAACTATTATACGTAAGAATCTCTTCATTAAGATTATAATACATTCCTAGGCCTTTCGAGTATTGGGTTAAATATAACCCACCATAAAATGGCACCTCGAAGTCTCTGCCTTTTATAGTAGTTATATTACGTGTATATCCTACATTTGAAAATCCAAGAGTTAAAGGTGCCAATTTTATTTCTTTTTGCATTTGCTCATCAGAAATCCCACCATTAGACCAACCTTTACCAAAACATCTCATCGGTATTCCCTTTTCAATTAATTTATTAATAAAAGTTCCACGATGCCCATATTTAGATCCAATGAACAAAACATAAAAATTATTTTGATATTGATAGTTTAAAGAAGTTACTTCTTTTGATTTTATTGGAATTGAATGCCAGAAAAAACAAGGGCTTTTAAAATAATTATATCTTGAAATAGTTTCAGGAGAAAAAGTTAGGTTAATATCCGCTCCTTTTGACAACTCACTTACTCCAACTGGCTGTCGATTAACTTTTCCTCTAAAATATAAAATATCATCCCAACAAAAACTAATTATCAAAGTATTGCTATTCTGGAAATGATTTATTGTAGATTTATTAACAATAAAATCAGAAGTGTATAAAAATACAATATTGTTAAATTCATTACTAAAAAATTTATCATATTCAGCTATAAGATCAGTATTTATTTTATTGTGAACTACTTCCCATTCTGATTTATTTTTAAAAAAATCATATACGTTCGGCCATGAAAAATGATACACTTTGCCAAGTGTTTTTAATGGATCTAATAATTGAGTTTCCCAATTATTAATTGAAAAAACAGCTAAAACTCTAGTTGGAGCTCCTCTCTTCCAAATAAAATTTCGTTTTTTTAATTTTGTTTTAACTAAAGCAAATTGGTCAATATTAGGAACAAGTATTTTGTAGTATAATAAAATAAATTTTATTATAAATGTCTGATATATATTTTTTATAATAAAAGAGAAATTAATTGAAAGCTTTTTCAACTATATAGCATTTATTAAATGAATCATTTGATCAACAGCAAGAGCAGGTGTGTATTTGCTTTTTTTGATATTACTAGTGTATTGTGTTAAATCATTAATTAAATTTAAAATATTTCGCTTAATTGAATTAATATCATCTGCTTGACATACTAAATGACCATGTGAGGATAACATGTTCTCAAGTTCGTCATTACGGTATGTTAATCCGAAAATTAATTTCCCTGTGTGTAAGTAATCATAGGTTTTAAATGGTATAGTGACAATGCTCCTGTCATCTGTATTCTGAATTAACAAAAGAACGTCTGCAACATTAGCAATATTTAATGCAATATTCCTATCTACTAAACCATGAATTTTTATTATTTTATGTTTAAAATTCATAATTCGGTTTTTTATATCAGAATTAATATTACCATACAAATTAATTTCTAGTAAAGTGTTAATCGGGGTACCTTCAGATATTATTTCATCAATTGCTTGCATAAATGTATCCAAGTTTCGTGTTTGATATAAAGATCCCAAATAGGTTACATTCACTTTTTGAGGAAATGAATTATTCTCAATAGATATAGAATTGTTTTGACTTAGAGAATTAGCATCAATTGTATTAGCGCCAGGATATACAAAATGTATCTTTTTTTGATATTTTTTGTACTTCACTCTGGCTTCTATCATTGCATTCTCTGTACAATAAATTGTACAATCAGAATACTTAATTATAAAACGTTCAAAAAATTTCAAACCTACTTGTGAAATTGCATTTCTTCCTATATCTTTTCCGCTTAAAGGATCTTGAAATTCACAAATGACTTTTTTACCAAACAATTTCGCTAAAAGTAAACCAGTTAAGTGTGCACTCGCAGGACCTCCGGTAGTAAATATAAATTCGTATTTTCTGAGATTAAAAAGAGATATACTTGCAACCGTGGAAGATAAAAACCAAGTCCATCTCCCTTCACCAGATTTTAATTTAATTTTTTCTAAAAAATAATTTATACTACTCATTGTTCTCAGAAATAAATGTGTCAATGACCATTTATAGATAAAGATTCCTCTTCGTTTAATTTCTTCATATTCATACCTACAACCATGAGGGGAAATTGTTGGCACTCGAACATGTTTAATAATTCCATTTTTTTGATGCTTAAAACAACAAGATGAACTGATTATTGATACACTATATCCTTTTTCAATAAAAGCCTCAATCCGATCGTCGACCCATTCTGCTTGACAAGCACCAGGCATATTGGAATAATAAGAAAGTATAAATACAGATTTAGTCATACAATATTATATTATTTGAATTAATTATTATAAAAATAAATTATATTTTTATAAGTTCGAAAATTCCGCAACCATAAGAACAATCAAAATTATTCTCAACATCTATATCATTCAAAGTGACTTTTTCATGAAAAACATCTCCTTCATCGACATATGAAAAACTAACAATGTCAAATTTATTTTCAAATACAGATAACAAATATTTAATTGAAAAAACTCTATGAGCATTAAAACATATCCTCTGTTTTCCAATTGGAACTGAAAAATAAAATAAACCTCCGATCTTAAGCATTTCATAGATATTTTGAATCGCCTTTAAATGGCCATTATAATCAACTGGATCTCCATAACGTCCCAAACCAAAATGTTCAATTGCATGAAGCGAAGAAATTGAATCACAACTATTTTTTAAATTCAAGGGTAGTTTCATCAAGTCTGCTTGAGTAAATTTAATATTTTTTACTTTACTAAACTGTGGCCTGAAATCAAAAATTTCTATCTCTCTAAATACTGCCACATGTGCAACAAAACCATCGATTCTAGAGCCAATATCTATGTGACGTGGTGGATTTTTTTCAAAAATTAGTCTAGCAACAAATAAATCTTGATGAAAATAATGACCAGACATTGTCCCAGATTCTACAAACATTTCGTCTAAAATTGGATACTTTTCACCAAATACAAATGATTTATCGGCGCCTTTTTGTTTTTTAATTTCATGAAGGTCTTTAAAATAATATCCAATCCCCTTTAAATACCTTAAGAATCGAATTGGATCTAACCCAGCCAGGCGTAATATGGCATAGATTTTTTTTAATGTATTTTTCATTTCTAATAATTCTTATTTTATAATAATTCTAAATCGGACTTTATAATAAACTTTTAAAATAATTAATAATTCGTTCTGATGCTTTACCGTCACCATATGGATTATTAATAGATGTCATTTTGGAATAAAATATTGGATCATCTAATAATAAATTAGTCGTGTTTTTTAATTTTTCAGTATTTGTTCCAACTAGAATAACAGTCCCAGCTTTAACCGCCTCAGGTCTTTCAGTAACCTCTCTTAATACTAATACTGGTTTACCAATTGAAGGTGCTTCTTCCTGAATACCTCCACTGTCTGTTAATACTAGAAACGACTTTTTTAAAAGCCATATAAACGAACCATAACTTAAAGGAGCTATAAGATGAACCGACTTATTTCCTTTAAAAAAACTTTCAGCACTGTTTCTAACATTTGGATTAGGATGTACAGGATAAACAATAACGATATCATCCCTTGATTCCGTTAACTCATTGATTGTTTTAAAAACAGAATCAAAACCATTACCGAAATTCTCTCGTCTATGCCCAGTAAACAAAATAATTTTTTTATCAAAATCGATAAGATTTTTTAAACTGACTATTTCTTGATGATTCTCATCAACAAGCTCAATAGCATCATAAAGAGCATCAATTACAGTATTACCAGTGATAATTACATTCTTGGATATACCCTCTAAAAGTAGGTTAGCTTTTGCTGTAGATGTTGGCGCAAAATGCACATCTGCTAATCTACCTGTTAGTGACCTATTCATTTCTTCAGGAAAAGGTGCGTATTTATCAAAAGTTCTTAAACCGGCTTCAATATGGGCGATTTTTATACCAGAATAAAAAGATGACAAACTAGTAGCAAACGAAGTGGTTGTATCGCCATGTACTAAAACATAATCTGGGTTGTAGGATTCAAAAACTTTAGGCATACTTAACAAAATAGAATTTGTCAAACCAGCTAATCCTTGATTATGAACCATTGCATTAAGGTTATAATGAACATCTAGATTAAAAAAATCTAAAATTGGATCAAGAAGGTCCTTATGCTGCCCTGTATTACATAATTTAGTTTCAATTCCTTTAACAAGTTTTAATCTCTTAATTAAAGGTGCCATTTTAATTGCTTCAGGTCTTGTTCCAATTGTGATTAATAGTCTCATTTTGAAATGTTATAGTGTTAAGTTATTGGTTAAATAACTAGAAAATCGATTAAAATCTAATTTTAACTTTAGTAAATAAGTTTACTGTCATATTAAATATAATAGTTAACAAAACAATTATGTAAAATTTTCCTATAAATCCATCATACAAAAAAAATATCATATTAAAACATAAAACATACCCGACAATCTTGATTAAATCATTTCTATTTGCATATCTAAACGCTAAATATTCTGCTAATGTCAAACAGATAGAAGTAAAAAACGCTAAAAGAAAAATAAAGAATAGATTATGTTTTGCCAGTAAAAGAAGTATATTAAGATAGCCGATATTAACACCTATGACAACATCCAATTGATCTGGAATACCAAATATATCAAATGCAATTACTTTTGATAAACTCTCAGTGTTAGATAAAATAAAGTCAAAAATAAATGATAAATTATTATGAAGTTCAAAACGACTTGCCAAAATCGTGTATTGAGCACCATAAAGTCTATCGGTGAAAGCAAATAAAAATGTTAACACAATATTTTGATCAGAATCATAAGCTGTATTGTCTGATATCAGATTGTAAATAGTATTCAAAATATCAAATAACCCTAAGTTAGTTAAAAGGATAAATTGTCTAAATTCAGAAACAATAATATATAACAAAGCGCCATATATAATACTGAATAAAAAAAGTGTCTTTTTTTTATCTATATAGCTAAAAATTACAACTGGTATTATTGCCAACAATAGCATACCCTTACTTAAAGATAATAAACCAACAATTAAGGCATAAATAAAAATAAACAGTGTAGAAAAAAAAGTTCGTTTGGATTTAAAATAAAAATAAAAGATAAATCCAGGAATTAAAATCATTCTAGTATAAATAGTTAATCCAACAAGTTTAAATGGAAGTCTTTTAGGTTGAATTGTAGAAATACCGATTCCGTTTTTATACATAAAAAAACAAAGTGGTATTGCTAAAAACGTGATCAATAAAACAAGGTATTTCGAATATTTATTTTTACTAGAGGTATTTATATTAGATTGGATTTCAAAATTATTTGTATATGAAGTCTTCGAAAGATTATTTTCAAGATATGATTTGTTTTTTCGTAAAAAATATTTATTTAAAAAAAGAGTAGTGAAAAAAATTAGGAAAATCAATAAATACATATTTTGATACAAAGAAAAAAAATCAACTATATCAAAATTGAAATCTTTTACTTCCCAATTTTCAGATTCTAAAAATTTATTCTTACTAAGAAAGAATAAAGATGGATTAATTGCCTGTGAAATAAAAATTAGGACTAAGAAAATTGATAAGGAAATATTTTTCTTTTTTATTGAAGAATATAACATAATACCAAAAAAAGGAGGTAGCAATAAAAATAAAATAAAACTATTTATATCATAATATAATAAATAAAATAATATAAATAACCATATAGATACAATAATTAGAAAATTATTTATTTTGTAATTTATTGAATTTGTCAAAATATTTTAGCTAATAAATCTTATCCTTATTTAAAGATAAAATTTATTAAATGATCTTTTAAGAGTTAGTAAAAATGGAACTAAATCAGCTTTCATTAGCAAGAGCATAAAAAATATTTTCGGTTTTTTTGCCAGTGTGAAAAAGCGGAAATCAAGATCTTCGATAAATTTATTTAGTCCTATGTTATCATCTACCGTTAGTGCCCCAACTTTAATTGCCCAAGAAAATAGTATACATTGATAATAACCTGAAGCCTTAAGAGTGTATTCTAATTTGGGCTGATTTTTCTTTATAAAAGGATGTTTTGCTATTTTGTATATATATAAGAAGGGAGTAGGTATCCAAATGTGCTTAAAATCATCATCACTAGTAGCTAATTGATCTGAAAAAATTGCAACTTTAGAATTAATTGAAGATTCTAATACAGATAAAGCTAACATTAAAAACATCCAACCTTCCCCTATTGATGAAATGTGAATTTTATTTAAAGTTTCATTAAATAACGTCTTCTTTAATACATAGATTGTCAATTTAGGCATTGCTAAAACATTAGTTATAATTTCTGCTGAATCGTTTATCAACTTTATTTTTTCACTAAAATTAAATTGTCTTTTTTTTGAACCAGGTGGCTGCATAAAAGAAAATAAAATAATGTCTGGTTTATTATTTAGTAAACCATCGTGAACTCGTTTTAAACTACCAACGAATGGATAATCATCGTCAGAAAAAAACCAAATATATTCACTATTACATTTATTGTATAAGAATAAAATATTATTGTCAAATCCTAAATTACTTTTTTGCCTAAAATATTTAATATTTGAATTTTTAATTAAATAATTGTTGACTTTTGTTTCAGTGTCATCTGTAGAGCAGTTGTCGCTAATAATTATTTTAACTTCGGGTAAATTATTTAGATTTATTTCATCTAAAAGAATTTCAAGTAAACGGATTAGTTTTGAAGACCTATTGTAAGTAGGAATAGCAATAGTTAATAGGTTTTGATATCTACTCATTTAATAGTTTGGTTTTAAATATTTAATCTGGCTAAGATTTTTTTCGAAAATTTAAACAAACTTAGTCTCTCTTCAGAAGTGATACCCCTGAAAATAACACCTAAAATAAAAAGTAATCCAAAAATTAATATACCGAATATTAAAGAATAAAAATTAAATTCTATTTTAAAGAAAAAAAACAAAATTGTGATAAAAAATATAAGAGAGTTTGATTTGATAACTGGTACAATAATTTCATTTAAAAAAGCTCTATTTGAAATATTTAAACTGCGAAATACTTTTGCATGGAGGTAAATCAAAATTGGCAAATCGAATATAACATTAATAATCATCAAACCCTTTAAGCCCAATTTAGGAATTAAAATAAAAGCAAAAACTACCCTAAGGCCACTAAGTATAATTGTAAAAAAACTCATTTTTTTTATATCTCCAATTGCTACTAACATAATAGCATTTAGATGTATAACAACTTGCGTTACTGAATAAATTGATAAGGCTAATGTAAAGGAATCCCCTGCAAAATTATCTACGTTACCTGTCCAAATATTTATAAAGCTTTTATTAAACAATAACAATCCTAAAGCGAGTGCGACAGCTAATATTAGACTGTATCTTAAAATTTTAAAATATATTTCACAAATTTTTTTCAATTGTCCTTTATAATATAATTCATTTAATGCTGGTGTTGAATTATCTGTAAGCTTCCAAATGAATTGGTATAATAAAGAAGCAGGCATTTGACTTATATAAAAAACAGCAACAGAAGATGCCCCTAATAAATTCCCAATAATTATATTATCACTACTTGAACTTAGTCGACTAGCGATACTCATCATCATAAACGTAAATCCAAAACCAAACATTTTTTTAAAAAGAATGAGATCGGGAAAGCCCCAATTGAACTTATCAAGTGGGTATAATAATTTATATTTTCTCTTCTGCAAATACATAGTCATTAATTCTGAGGCTATATAAGAAATAATTAATCCTATTAATCCTGCACCCAGATATACAAGTAACAATGAAAAGGCCAATCGAAAAATATTTGCAAATAAAATAATCAAATTTACAGAAGCAATATTTTGAGTTGCAATTAAGCCTTCGCCATAAAGAGATAACGGCGTTCTTAATATAATCCATGACGAAAGAAAATACATACATAATCTTGCTTCATATCCGATTTTAGAATTTATAGAAATAAAACTATCTAAATTAAAACCAATTACAAGTACAACAAGTGCAAAGACAAAATTACTTCCAATATAAAATGTACGCCCCGTAGTAAAAACTTTAATAAAATTAAAATGACTTTCTTCTCCATGAGATTGTGCAAGACTCCTAGATATTGATACACCAAATCCCAAATCTGTAAGTGCTGCCCAAGCTATGATTTGTAATAAAAATGAATAACTCCCTAATGCTTCTTTACCGGCAAACTTTAAAACAACTGGAACCAGCAGGAATTGAAGAATCATTAAAACAGCATATTGCAAAAAGCTAGTTATAGTTCCTGCTAATGCTCGAGAAGTTCTTGTTTTAGTCGACATTAAAGTTTGATTAAACTTTTTTATACAAATAGATTATAATAAAAAAACAACTTAATAAAATATTTTTGATATAAAATAATGAATTTAGATAATTTAATTAATGAATAAAAAAAGGATTATTAGAAATTTAAAAAACACAGTTAGAAGTTTTTCCAAAAATAATCGTAATTTTCAAAAATTATAGGTTGTATACCCAATGTATCTAAGTCTTCCCTATATCCCGGAATTTCAATTGATTTCTGGTCCAAAATTATATATATAGGATTATTAAATTTAAATTTGAAAGAAAAATTTCGCTTTCTCTGATTTAACAAAAATCGCAACCCCAACTCATGTTCCCCAATCGAAGCTCCTAAAATTAAAACGGGCTTATAGAAAAAATTTGATACCCATGAACTATCCGTTGACATAATTATATCTCGGTTATGGTTATAAAGTTTTTCTGAATTTTTTAATTTTTCAAACCCTTTTTGAAAAATATTGATTTGATTTGAAATCGACCTTAATCCAAATCGCAAATATTTATGCTCAGTTATATTCCCATTAACATAAAATACTGGAGTATCATTTAATTTAAAACTAGTATTAAATACTGAATTATAATGACTAGATTTTACCTGTTTGACACAGACTTGATTATCAACAATTAAAGTGTCGACATTTAAGCTAATAAATTGAGATTTCGTAAACGAATCTAATTTGCCTTTCAATTCATTTGCGATTAGCTTTTGTTGAAAATCAAATATAAATTTGCAAATTTCTTTTTTAAGTTTATTCTCAGCTTTGTATGCTGGCATATTTTGTTTTAATGAGATTTCGTCTATTAAATCTTCAAAAACATACATTAAATTGCGATTCTTAGCGTTTTTTAATGAATAACCAAATTTTTCAGCAAGTTTAGATATTAGCAAATGCCAATCATTTAAAATATTGTTTTCCGATGAATATATCTTATGTATTCCTGAACCAATAATAACTGTAGGATTCTGATTAATAAGGTCTCGAATTAAAGAGATATTGTTATTGTAATTTAATTTGTTTAATTTTTCTACATTGGGAACATAAAAATCAATATTTTTCTTAATTAGCTTAGCTGGCACCTTAACATTTACACCATATTCTAATCCAACTTTTCTAGCAAGATCTCTTAATTCTATCATACTTTGAGATCCAACATTAAAGATTGGGCATTTTTGATTAGATTCTTTAACTACATTTATCAATGAATGAGCCAATTCATCAGCATGCATGTAGCTCCTTATGACTGGATGCTCTGCTTTAACCTCAATAGTTTTTCCTGATTCTGCTGAATGCAAAAAATTTCCAAGTGCATAATGTTGATTGCGTGGCAAATATTTACCAGAAAATGCGAAACATCTAGCAATTGAAACATTTAAGCCCAAATTTCCCAATTTAATTATTTCATTCTCAGCAAATCTCTTACTTAAACAATACAATTTTTTCTCCTCAGACAATAGACTTAAGTCATCTTGAAATAAATCATTTTCACTTGATTTTTCCAAAGATTGATTTTTGCCATAAACTGCCCCTGAACTACAAAATAAAATTTTTGATTTTTTATTAGCGACAAGCACTAATCTGGAAAAATTTAAAATAGATTTTTCAATATTTTCATAAGAATCAAAATTGTAATCAGCTAAATTTGTTGAGGCTGCAGCATGAATAATATAATCTGCATTAGGTAGACTTGTTAATTTTGCAATATCCCCTTTAATAAATTCAATACTAGGGCTAAGTAACTCCGAATAATTTTTTATGAAAGTGTCAATTTCCCTTGCTAAAATAATTACTTTATTGATTTTATACCTTACCAAGCCTCCTCTCTTAAAGATGGATAATATTGATTTTCCAAAAAATCCTGTACCCCCAATTATCAATAAACTAGGCAAGTTTCTGACTATTGATTTTGTTCCACAAAATTGTTCTTTTCAATGCTTCGTCGATTTGAAAACTTGGCTTTATATTTAATTTTTGTTCTAACTTAGACGTCTGTGGTACATCAAATGATGTTTTGTTGTAGTGATCTTTTGAAGATTTTATTTTGATTTCTATTTCACTATTTATTATATTTTTTATCTTATGTGCTAATTCAAATAAGGTCGTAGGATAAGAACTCCCAAGATTATATATCTCTCCAACCTTACCTTGAGATAAAATATTTAAAATATAGTACGCTAGGTCGCTGCCATACATATAGCTTTTTGTAGTTAACTCATTTCCGAGGATTCTTATTGGACCACCTAACATTGAATCTCTAATGAAATTATTTACGGCCCAAGGTTTATCTAATGTTTGAAATGGGCCAATAAAAGCAAAAGGACGAGTGATGATTATCGGCAAATGCAATTCAGACATATAAGCTTTGCAAAGTGTCTCAGAAATCCTCTTTGACTCAGCATATATATCTTGATTATTATAACCATCAATTATTGTTTTAGATTCCTCAATTGGGATTGTAGTATAATTACTCCCATATATTTTATTAGAACTAAAGTGGATTAACTTGATTAAATTTGGTAGTCGCGAAGCTAAGTCAAGTATATTTTGCGTCCCTTTATAAAATGTGTCGATTGTTTTAATTGAGTTTGAAACATGTTCTCTTGAATCTGGAGAACCTGCTGCATTTAAAACATAATTTAAAGTATTAGGTAATTCTTTTACATTTTTAATATCAGATCTTATATATTGAATATATTTGAATTTGGAATAATTGTCTTTTGGAACTGCATTTCTTGACAATAAATATATAGTGACATTGAAATTGAAATTTTCATTTAAATATATAACCATTTCTGTAAGCCATGTTCCAACAAACCCAGTGCCACCTGTAATTAGTATTTCACTACTTCTTAATTTTTCTAAATTTGAAATATTTACGCAAGATTTTGCGCAATCTTCTTGTATCATTCTAATTATTTTTTCTTTGTTACCAAATCTATTACAACTTCAATAATAAGATCCTCTTGTCCACCAACAACTCTTCTATTTCCCAATTCAACATAAACATCTCTTGGATCAACACCATATTCTTTGGAAATTCGATTAACATGTTTTGCAAATCCAGAAAACACTCCAGAAAGACCACTTATAACACTTTCGGACTTTATGTATGGAACAATTTGAAGAATATGTTTTTCAGCTAAATCTGCTGCGTCAAGTATTTTATACAAATCTACCCCAGTTATATAATTCATTTTTTCAAGAACTGCAATCAAAACCTCTAATTGTGCATTACCAGCTCCAGCACCAAATCCTCTAGCAGTGCCGTCTAAAATTTTAGCACCTGCTAGAATTGCAGCAATTGAATTTGCTATACCCATACCTAAATTGTTATGGGCATGAAATCCAACAGGTACTTTTAAAACATTAACTAGTTTTCCAATTTTTTCTTCAACGTCAGCTGGCAAATATGCACCAGCTGAGTCCATCAAAATAACTCCCTCTGCACCATAAAGCTCCATTTTTTGTGCTTCTTGTAATAAAGTTTCAGCATTTGCCATATGACTCATCATCAATACGCCATATGCCTCTTTGCCCTTCTCTCTAACATAACCAAGATGACGTTGAGTAATATCAGCTTCTGTACAATGCGAAGCTACTCTAACTACATCAACACCTATATCTAATGCCAAACTAAGATCTCTTTTAATTGTCGCAAAACCTGGAATTACATGAATGCCTAATTTACTTTTTGAAAGATTTTTTCTAGCTGTTTCTAATAACGTTTTATCATCTGTGAGACTCAATCCTACTTGCATAGACGATGCGCCTAAGCCATTTCCATGGCCTACTTCTACAATTGGAACGCCTGCATCATCTGCTGCTTTACAATATAAAGCTACATGTTCAGCTGTTAGCTGGTGTGCAATTGCATGACTTCCATCTCTTAAAGTTGGATCGCTAATTAGTATATTATTAGTCATTTTAATTAATGTTATTTTGAACTTTTGAAAATTTCTCTGCAACTGCTATTGCAGCACAATTAATTATATCTAAATTGCCCGCATACTTTGGCAAATAATCTCCAAGCCCCTGAGCTTTAACCATAATAACAATACGACCATTTTCATACATTGGAGGTACAAGTAAACTATATCCCGGGACATAAGATTGAATTTTTACTAAGATTTGATTGATTTCTAATTCAAGTTTTTCCATGTCTGGATTTTCAACAAGCGCAAAAATTGTAGTTTGCATATCAATACATGGTTCAGCAGGATTCAAATTTAGTATTGCTTTTGCGTTAGGGACTTGCGTAAATATTTTAATTCCTTGTTCTGTCGTATCTACATATTCATCTAAGTTAAGTCTTGTGGCTGGACCTGCACTTCTTGAGGCTATACTAGAAACAACTTCAATATATTGTATATTTTTCTGAGATTTTCCTATTGCATAAGCCATAGGTATTGAAGCCTGTCCACCACAAGTAATCATATTGATATTTTTTTCATTAATTATATCTTCTAAATTAACTGCGGGAATACATAAAGCACCAAGTTTTGCTGGTGTCATATCAATAACAATCTTACCAAGTTTTTCTATTACTTCCCAGTGATATTTTGCATCTTTTGCAGAGGTCGCATCAAAAACCAAGTCAATATTGTCTGCATTTTTGACAATTCCGTCAATACTTTCATCCGAAACTTTTATACCCAAATTGATTGCTTTTGCCATGCCTGGTGATGATAAGTTTCTTCCAACAAATAAAACACAAGTCAAATATTCAGATCGCTGTACTTTTATCAATAAATCAGTACCAATGTTTCCACTTCCAATAATTGCTACTCTAATTTTTTTCATAAAACATTATTTTACTTTTATTTTCAATGATTTTTCATGCATTCCTGAATACATATTCTCTTGTAATTCATTTCTAGAGATAAATGGTGAAAGATCTTCAAGTGGTGGAGAAATAAGCGTTCCGTCTTCCTGAATAGCCAAACTAAGTTTAGGAACAAAAAGTTGTTGTGGGTGCATGAACACTTCACATATCAAAGGGCCTTGATAATTTTGAATTTCTGGTATTACATTATCAAAGTCCCCCCATGTTTTAATTTTAAATGATGGCAAACCAAATGCTTTTGCAACTGCACTGAAATCTGGACAAGTTACCCCTGTATTTTTATCAACAGCAGCTTTCCTTCCACTAAAAAGTGCATTTTGGGTATGTTTAATCATTAGATAACCATCATTATTAAATATAATAATTTTAATAGGTAATTTATTATGTACAATGGTCTGTAACTCTTGTAAGTTCATCATCATTCCTCCATCACAATTTAAACATAACACTTCTCCTTTATTTGATGCAACTGAAGCTCCAATTGCAGCAGGTAATCCATAACCCATTTCTCCCAAACCAGTAGATGTCATTAATCTCTGCCCCTTATTAATTCTTAATACTTGATGGCCACTCAATAATGCAGTACCCATGTCTGTTGTGATAATTTGTTTATCTTTTAAATGACTATTTAATTTTTCCATAAATGTGTAAGAATTAATAAAACCATCTACATCTGGATGATCTGTTTCGCTTACCCATGGATATGTACTTTTGAAATAATTACACCTTTCAATCCATTCAGAATATATTTCTCTTTTTGGTTTATATGAAGAATTAATCATGGCTGTTATAAAATCTTTAGCATCAGCATTGATTTTAAAGTCTATCTTGGATCCCAACTTATTTATTTCATTTATATCAATATCAACAAAAGCAATTTTGGCTTCTCTTGCAATTTCACTTATATCATAACCAATCTGAGAAATTGCCAACCTTGTGCCTATGCAAATCAATAAATCGCAATTTTGTAAAATAAAATTAGCGCACCGTTGGCCATAAGTTCCAGCTCTGCCATATACTAACGGGTGATTTGAATCAACTAAATCAATTCCAGCCCAAGAAACAATTGTAGGGATATTGAATTTGTTAATTAAAGTTTCTACCTGTGATGCTGCTCCTGCAAGTCTGATTCCATTTCCAAGCCAAAATAATGGTCTTTTTGAATATATTAATTGTTCAAGTAATTCATTAATTTTAAAATCTAATTCGGATTCATTAAGAATATCTAAAGATTTTAATTTTGAAATATTGTTAGTTCTTTCTAAAATATTTATTTTTGCTGATTGTATATCCATAGGTATGTCTATCCAACACGGCCCAGGTCTTCCATGATTGCAAATAGCTAGTGCGTTTTCTAAGATACTAATTGTATCATTGGGATCTAACACCCTTTCAGTATGTTTAGTTACCTTTTCAACCATATGTAAACTATCATATCCTTGAACCCCCCACATCCTCACATCTTTATGCAAATCAATGTATTTTGAATTCTCATTCCCGGAGATAATGATTCCAGGAATTGAGTCGGCCCAGGCACTAACAACACCTGTTACACCATTTGTTGAACCACCACCTGTAGTTAAAAGGGCAGCTGTAATACAACCTGAAGTTCGATAATAAGTTTGCATTGCCATACATGCTGCTTGTTCATGATGCACACAAATAATTTCAGTATATCCTAGTGTATGGATTGAATCAAAAATATGCGCATTCCCAGCGCCAATTATACCAAAAACATGTTTAATTTTTTTTTCTTTAAGAAATTCGGCAATTAAATCACTTACTTTTTTTTGCATATTTTAAATGTTATTTTTTATGTAAGTTCTAACTACATTAATAATATAATCATAATGTACTTGATTTAAACCAGGCCATACGCCAAGCCAAAATGAATTATTCATAATCAAATCACTATTTTTTAAATCATCAATTTTTCGATGATTTAAATTATAATATGCAGGTTGTCTTAAAAGGTTTCCTCCAAAAAATAATCTAGTGCCAATTTTGTTTTGTTCTAAGTATTCAACAAATTTATTTCTATCTATTGGGCTGCCCTCTCTTATCGTTAACATAAAGCCAAACCAACTAGGTTCAGAATTTTCAGTTGCTACTGGCAATATGAAATGTTCTTCAAACTCTTTAAACATTTCAGAAAGGATTGCGTGGTTCTCTTTTCTTCTAGTAACAAAATGATCTGCTTTTGTTAATTGACTTAGCCCAACCGCGGCTTGCATATCTGTAACCTTCAAATTAAATCCAATGTGAGAATAGGTATATTTATGATCGTACCCATCAGGCAAATCTCCTAATTTCTGACAATATCGTTCTCCACAAGTATTATCTTTTCCTGGAGGACACCAACAGTCTCTTCCCCAATCTCTAAAGCTTTCTGTAATTTTTTTAAGTGATGCATTATTAACCAAAACTGCACCGCCTTCACCCATGGTGATATGGTGTGCTGGATAAAATGAAAGGGTTGCTAAATCACCAAAAGTTCCTGTTTTTTTACCATCATAGGTTGCACCTAATGAATCGCAATCATCCTCCACTACCCATAAATTATATTTTTTAGCTATTGCCATTACAACACTTAGGTTAAAAGGATTACCTAAAGCATGTGCAATCATAATTGCTTTTGTTTTGGGCGTTATTGCTTTTTCGATATCTTCTACTATAATATTGTATGTTGGAATATGTACGTCTACAAATACTGGTATACATCCAAATTGAATCAATGGATTAATTGTTGTTGGAAATCCTGCGGCTACAGTAATAATTTCGTCTCCTGGCTCGATGGCCCTATCCAATAACTTAGGTGATGTTAATGCATAGAATGCTAATAAATTAGCAGAAGATCCAGAGTTAACTAACAATGAAAATCTACTTCCAAAATATCTGGCAAGTTCTCTCTCTAATTTTAATGAGAACCTACCTGCAGTTAACCAGGCATCCATCATTGACTCAATTCCCCAAAGAATATCTTCCTCGTCAATTACTTTTCCTGAAACGGGAATGTAACTTTCACCAGGGATAATTGCCTTGTTAATGTTTTTACTAAATTTATCAACTAAAAGTTTTTTTAAACCTTCGTCGTTTAAATTATTAAAATCAATTCCTTTTAAAATTTCTAAATTTTTACTCATTAATCTTACTTTGATAATATTTGATATCTGATTCCATTAATTCGGATGCTGTAATATTGTTGTAATAGTTCTTATACCAATTTATGGTAAGTTCCACTGCTGATTGCGCATTTAAAACTGGCTTCCATTTTAATTCCTTTGTTGCTTTAGTAATATCTAGTTTCAATAAACCTGCCTCATGAGGATTATTACTATTAACTTCAACATTATAGGTTCCGGATGCCCAACAATTAATTGACTTAACAACCATTTCTTCTACCGATAACGCATCATTTGTATTTGGTCCAAAATTATATGCCTGTGCATATTTAATTGGATCCGAGTTTAATTTCATACCTAATTCAAGATAACCAAATAAGGGTTCAATTACATGTTGCCATGGCCTCACCGCTTTTGGATTTCTAATCAGAACTTCTTTATTTGCATTTAATGCTTTAGCAATATCTGGTATGAGCCTATCTTTTGACCAATCGCCTCCACCAATTACGTTACCTGCTCTGCCAACTGCAATTGCTTTTTGATGTTGTTCGTATTTGTTTGAATTAAAAAATGAATTTTTATAGGAATCAATAACCAATTCACAACATGCCTTACTTGCGCTATAAGGATCATAGCCGCCAAGGCGATCGGTTTCTTTATATGGATGCTCCCATTCATTGTTGTGATAAACTTTATCTGTTGTAATTAAAACAACATTACATTTTTTATCCAATAACCTAATGGCATCTAATAAATTTGCAGTTCCTATTGCATTCACTTCAAATGTCTCAGAAGGGATTTCATAAGATAACCTTACCAATGGCTGAGCAGCTAAATGAAAAATATAATCAGGCTGAAAATCTAATACCGCCTTTTTCAAACTTTCACTATCTCTTAAATCACTAATCACAGACTCGCACAATGAGTCACCATTAATCTCAGTATATAAATTAATTTCATTTTCTGGAGCTAAAGCATATCCCTTTATAATAGCTCCATAATCAAATAAAATTTTTATTAGCCATGATCCTTTAAAACCAGTATGGCCGCTTACAAGTACACGCTTTCCAGAATAATTTTTTTTTAATTCATTCATTATTTCCAAATTTTCCAATCTGCTTTGCCAGCGTTCCACAATTCATTTAAATCCATTTTGTCTTTTAATGAATCCATGGGTCTCCAAAAACCTGGGTGCTTAAACGATATAAGCTGTCTGTCTCTAGCCAAATTTTCAAGCGGATCTCTTTCCCAAATAGTTTTGTCACCTTCTTTTATATAATCAAAAATTTCTGGTTGGCAGACAAAAAATCCTCCGTTAATCCATCCAATATCTTCAGATCTTTTTTCATGAAAGGACTCAACTAGTAAACCATTTTTAATTTGCAAAACTCCAAATCTACCACCAGGATTAACAGAAGTTACAGTGCACAACTTTTCATTTTTTTTGTGGAACTCAACCAGATTTTTTATATTAACATCAGATACTCCATCACCATATGTTAACATGAATGGTTGATTTTCAATATACTTCTGGACTCGTTTTATTCTTCCTCCAGTTAAAGTTTCAGGACCTGTTTCTACTAATGTTATTTTCCAATCTTCTGCAAAATTATTATGTACCTCTAGCTTATTATTTTTTACATCAATGGTAACATCAGAGTGATGTAAAAATAAGTTTGCAAAATATTCTTTAATTACATATCCTTTGTAACCTAAACAAACTACAAAGTCATTATACCCATAGCTTGAATATATTTTCATAATATGCCAAAGAATAGGCATTCCTCCAATTTCAACCATTGGTTTTGGACGCACGTCTGTTTCTTCTGCCAATCTAGTTCCAAAACCTCCAGCAAGAATTACTACTTTCATAATAAATAATTAAAATAAATTATTGACTTCATTAATAGTTCGTTTAATTCCATTTTGTAAATTAATACATGCCTGCCAACCTAGCTTATTAATTTTGCTTGTGTCCATTAATTTCCTCGGTGTGCCATCGGGCTTTGATGTATCAAATACAAGTTGCCCCACATATCCAACTTCAGCAACTATTAATTCTGCTAATTCTTTTATTGAAACATCTATTCCACAACCAATGTTCACTAAACCCTGTTCATTATAGTTCTGTAATAAAAAGTAACATGCATCGGCTAAATCATCTACATGTAAAAATTCTCTTCTTGGTGTTCCAGTACCCCAAATGGTTACATATGGTTCGCTATTTTTTTTTGCTAAAACAATTCTCCTAATTAACGCAGGCAGTACATGTGAATTTTCAGGATGGTAATTATCGTTTGTTCCATACAAATTGGTAGGCATTGCTGAAATAAAATTACAGCCGTATTGTACCCTGTAACTATCACACATTTCAATACCTGCTATTTTTGCGATAGCATAGGGTTGATTAGTTGACTCTAAATAACCACTTAACAAATACTCTTCTTTCAATGGCTGTGGCGCCATTTTGGGATAAATACAAGAAGAACCTAAAAACAATAATTTCGTAACTTGATTCAAATAAGCCGCATGTATAATATTTGCCTCAATCATTAAATTATCATAAATAAATTCTGCCCTATAAGTATTGTTAGCATGAATACCTCCTACTTTTGCTGCAGCAAGTATAACATGTGTTGGTTTTTCTTTTTCAAAAAAATCATTTACAGATTGCTGATTTCTTAAATCTAATTCACTAGAAGTTCTTGTGACAATATTGTTATATCCTTCTTTTCTTAGTTTACGCTCCAATCCAGATCCTACCATTCCTCTGTGTCCAGCAATATATATATTAGCAGTTTTCTCCATATTTATAATCCACTTTGCTTTATATATAATTCTTTCTTAAATAAGGAAACATCACTCGCTACCATTTCTTTAACCAATGCTGCTAAATCATATTTAGGCTTCCACCCTAATTGAGTCATTGCTTTAGTTGGATCTCCAATTAATAAATCAACTTCGGTTGGTCTATAATATTTAGGATCTACATTCACAACAACTTGGCCTTCATCCAATTTGTATTCGCCAGTATTTTTTACAACATATCCTTCTTCTGCTTCATCCTTACCTCTAAAACCTAGTTCAATTCCCAACTCTGCAAAACTCATTTTTACAAAATCACGAATGGTGGTAGTAATGCCAGTTGCCAAAACAAAGTCCTCCGGTTTTTCTTGTTGCAAAATCAAATACATTCCTTCAATATAATCCTTTGCATGACCCCAGTCTCTTTTTGCATCTAAATTTCCTAAGTACAAACAATTGTCCATACCTAAAGCAATTTTGGCTGTTGCTCGTGTAATTTTTCTTGTTACAAAAGTTTCACCTCTTTGTGGTGACTCATGATTAAACAAAATACCATTACAAGCATACATGTTATATGCTTCTCTATAATTCACGGTTATCCAGTATGCATATAATTTTGCTACAGCATAAGGGGAACGTGGATAAAATGGAGTAGTTTCAGATTGAGGCACTGCCTGCACTAAACCATATAATTCTGAAGTGGACGCTTGGTATATCTTTGTTTTCTTGGTCAAGCCTAATAAACGTACCGCTTCTAAAATTCTTAATGTACCAATACCATCTGCATTGGCTGTGTATTCTGGTTCTTCAAAACTTACATGCACATGACTCATTGCAGCCAGGTTGTAAATCTCATCGGGTTGAACTTCTTGAATAATACGAATTAGGTTAGTACTATCTGTTAAGTCCCCATAATGCAAATGAAGGTGTCTATGTGGTGTATGAGGGTCCTCATAAATATGATCTATCCTCTGAGTATTAAAAAGCGATGACCTTCTTTTTATCCCATGTACTTCGTAACCTTTATTCAACAAGAATTCTGCCAAGTAAGCGCCATCTTGTCCAGTAATACCTGTTATAATTGCTTTTTTCATTTTTTAAGCTTTAGAATTAAATTCTTTAGGCGATTTAGTCCATTCGCTTGGTGGCAATGCTTTAAAGTAATCATAGGTTTTCTTTAAACCTTCCGCACGATCCACTTTGGGCTCCCAACCTAAAATACTTTTTGCTTTTGTAATATCTGGTTGCCTTTGTTTGGGATCATCCACAGGTAATGGCTTGTAACTTATTTTAACATTGGATCCTGTTAGCTTTAACACTTCCTCTGCAAAATCCTTTAAGCTAATTTCATTCGGATTACCAATATTCACCGGGCTAGCATAGTCGCTTAATAATAATCTATAAATGCCTTCTACTAAATCATCCACATAGCAAAAGCTTCTTGTTTGTGAACCATCACCAAACACTGTCATATCCTCCCCTCTTAAAGCTTGACCAATAAATGCAGGAAGTGCTCTTCCATCATTTAAACGCATTCTTGGACCATAGGTATTGAAGATTCTAATGATTCTAGTTTCCACATGATGAAAAGTATGGTAGGCCATGGTAATGCTTTCCATATAACGTTTTGCTTCATCATACACCCCTCTCGGGCCCACCGGGTTTACATTGCCCCAGTACTCCTCGGTTTGTGGATGTACTAAAGGATCACCATATACCTCACTTGTACTTGCTACCAATATTCTTGCGCCCTTTGCTTTGGCCAAGCCCAAACAATTATGCGTACCCATAGCACCTACTTTCAAGGTTTGAATAGGTATTTTTAAATAATCAATCGGACTTGCTGGAGATGCAAAATGTAAAATATAATCCAAGTCCCCCTTTATATCAATAAAGGTGGTGATATCATGATGAATGAACTCAAAATTAGGGTTCGATCTTAGGTGTTCGATATTCAACAAGTCGCCCGTGATTAAATTATCCATCGCAATCACATAGTAGCCTTCCTTGATAAAACGATCACATAAATGAGATCCTAAAAATCCCGCTGCGCCTGTTATTAAAACTCTTTTTTGACTCATGTTGTTTGTTTAAAATTATTTGAGTCTTTATCTATTTTCTTTATTTGCCTCTGCCCTTCCGATAGATTCATAATGATAACCCAAGGATGACATTTTTGCTACATCAAATAAGTTTCTTCCATCAAACACAATTTTATTTTGTGTTAATTGTTGGTCCATTAAATCAAAATCAGGGGTTCTAAACTCACTCCACTCCGTTGCAATAATTAATGCAGCAGCTCCTGCCAAGGCTTCATATTGATTTTCGGCGTATTTGATTTTATCTCCAATCTGTGCCTTTACATTGGGCATTGCTTCAGGGTCATAGGCTGTTACCGTAGCCCCTGCAGTGATTAAAGCATCAATAATCACCAATGCGGGTGCTTCTCTAATATCATCGGTATTAGGTTTAAATGCTAATCCCCATAATGCAAAGTGCTTACCTTGTAAGTTATTGTTGTAATACGCTTTTATCTTTTGTACTAAATGTAATTTTTGTAAAGCATTTACCTTTTCTACTGCTTTTAAAATCTCAAACTCATAGTTCACTTCATCCGATGACATAATGAGTGCTTGAACATCTTTAGGAAAACAACTTCCTCCATATCCAATCCCTGGAAATAAAAAACGTTTTCCAATTCGGTCGTCACTACCAATACCTCTGCGCACCATGTCCACGTCAGCTCCCATGCGCTCACACAATTGTGCTACCTCATTCATGAAGGAAATCTTAGTAGCCAAAAAACTATTGGCTGCATACTTGGTCAACTCAGAACTACGCTCATCCATAAAGATTACAGGGTTGCCCTGTCTTACAAAAGGCGCATATAAATCACTCATTAATTTCTTTGCTCTATCTGATTTTGTTCCTACTACTACACGGTCTGGTTTCATAAAGTCACCTACCGCAACACCCTCTCTTAAAAACTCAGGGTTGCTTACTACATCGTATTCTCCACTATAGTTTTTTGCAATAGCTGCACTTACTTTATCCGCCGTACCCACTGGCACAGTGCTTTTATTTACAATTACCTTATAGCCTTTTAATATTTTTCCTAAAAGATCCGCTACACCCAATACATATTTTAAATCCGCACTACCATCCGCACCTGGAGGTGTTGGCAATGCTAAAAATATAATCTCTGCATCGTCTATTGCTTCTTCTAGTTGAGTGGTAAATTTTAAACGACTCTCTTTTATGTTTCTTAAAAAGATCTTCTCTAAACCTGGTTCGTAAATAGTAATCTGCCCACTACTTAATTTTTCTACCTTACTCTTGTCAATATCCACGCAAGTAACCTTGTTGCCTGTTTCAGCAAAACAAGTTCCAGTTACTAATCCTACATATCCTGTTCCTACTACTGCTATTTTCATTAATTACTAATTAATCCATCCCAACTACTTTCCCACCCATATCAAGCTTTTCAAAAACACTATTATTGCTAACAAATTCCGGCACAATTTCCTTCATTTTTGCTACTAGGTACATCTCACTTTCGGCCTGGTTAATGAGAGCGACTAGTGCATTAAAATGATCTTTTATTTCTTCAAATGCTACGTCTCGCACTTTAGCAATCATTATTTTATCGTGGTAGGTATTGCCTGTGTTTTCTCCATCATTTAAAAGCTCTTCATACAACTTTTCACCAGGCCTTAACCCACTATACACAATATCAATATCAATATTAGGAATAAGCCCGTATAAACGAATCATTTTTTTAGCCAAATCAGCAATGGCAACCGGCTGGCCCATATCAAATACAAATATCTCTCCGCCATTACCCATACTACCTGCCTCTAATACTAACTGGCAAGCCTCAGGAATGGTCATAAAGTAACGCGTAATGTTAGGATGCGTTACGGTTATAGGCCCACCCTTTTCTATTTGTTGCTTAAACCTATTAATAACAGATCCGTTAGAACCTAATACGTTACCAAAACGCGTGGTTATATATTTTGTATGGCCAATATGCTTGCTTAACCCTTGCACATAAATTTCGGCAAGGCGTTTACTTGCACCCATTACATTGGTAGGATTAACGGCCTTGTCGGTACTTACCATTACAAAACGCTCTACATGATACTCAGCGGCTAAATCTGCAATAAGCTTGGTACCAAAAACATTATTGCGAACAGCCTCAGTTGGGCAAAGCTCCATCATGGGTACATGCTTGTAAGCCGCTGCATGGTATACATAATGTGGTTTAAAGTCTGTAAAAACCTGACGCATACGTGCCTCGTTGGTAATACTAGCTAGATAAGAAATACAATTTACTTTATTACCGCTTTCATGCAACTCGAGTTCTAAACTATGAAGTGGCGTTTCGGCCTGATCACAAAGCACAATAAGCTCGGGATTATAATTGATGAGCTGTTTTACAATTTCTGATCCAATAGATCCAGCAGCACCTGTAACAAGCACACGCTTACCTTTAATTTGAGCGCGTATTTGATTGTTATTAATATGAATAGGATCACGTTCTAATAATTCTTCAATATTAATGGAACGTAATTGACGGCTAGAAAAACTACCCTCGGTCCAATTGCTATATGCAGGAACCACGAGCACTTTAATATCATGATTTAAGCAAAAATCAACTAACTCATTTTTACGTTTTGCAGTAATGGTAAAAGAAGCAATAATAAGCTCATCGATGGGTTCTTCCTGCGCAAGTGCAGCAAGGTCGTTAAAGGAAAGTATTTTAACACCATCGAGTGCCTTTTTATTTTTTTTACGGTCATCGTCTACAAAAGCTAAAATGCTAATATGATTTTGACCATCATGCTCTAATACTCGTTTAGTGGCAACACCAGCTTCGCCGGCGCCAAAAATAACCACCGTTTTGCGCTTCATTTTATAAGAACGTAAATAGGCAAAACCAAACTTGACAGCTACCCTATACGTTAATAGTGCTAAAAAGCTAAACGTACCATATACGATAATTACCACATTGTTTAATACCAGGTTATCTTGAATAGGGCTGCTAATAATGGATAGCAAATAAAGAACCACACTAGACACCATTACCGATACCGCAATACGCATAGCATCTTGCATACCGGTGTACCTAACAATACCGGCATAGGTTTTAATCGTTGTAAATACGAAGGCATTTACAATTAGCATAATAGCAACCGTAGTAAGTAAGCTTTCCCAATTAACCCCTACCAGCGTTAAATTTTGCTTTACAATAAATGCAAGCAGTAATGCCGTAGTAGTAACCCCCAGGTCAATTACAAATATGATCCAGCGAGGAAC
>JACCDH011290188.1_pt1 | contig 33134 bp, 36 predicted proteins | sample 7442481 | NCBI WGS metagenome assembly JACCDH01 (sample SAMN15323433, study PRJNA562643) | freshwater metagenome | isolation source: river surface water | place: USA:Blue River Watershed | collected 2017-08-15
CCAGCCGCGTGACCGAGACCATTTTCGAAAACCGCTACATGCACGTGCAGGAACTCAATCGTCTGGGCCCGTCGATCGAGATCGATGGCCATACCGCGATCGTGCACGGCGTGCCGCGTCTGGTCGGCGCGCCGGTGATGGCCACCGATCTGCGCGCCTCGGCATCCCTGGTGATTGCCGGTCTTGCCGCCGAAGGGCAGACGCTGGTCGATCGCATTTATCATCTGGATCGCGGCTACGACCGGATGGAAGCCAAGCTGTCGGCGGTCGGCGCCGACATACAGAGAATTCGCTGATGACCCAGATGCTTACTCTGGCCCTGTCCAAGGGTCGAATCTTCGAAGAGACCCTGCCACTGCTGCAGGCGGCAGGCATCGTTGTATCCGAAGACCCGGAAAAATCGCGCAAGCTGATCCTGCCCACCAGCGATCCTCAGCTGCGGGTGGTGATCGTGCGTGCGTCCGATGTGCCGACCTATGTGCAGTATGGCGCGGCCGATTTCGGCGTCGCCGGCAAGGACGTTCTGCTTGAACACGGGGGTGACGGCCTGTACCAGCCGATCGACCTGAACATCGCGAAATGCCGGATGTCGGTCGCGGTGCCCGCTGGTTTTGATTACGAGAACGCGGTCAGGCAGGGAGCGCGCCTGTCCGTCGCGACCAAGTATGTGAATGTCGCGCGCGAGCATTTTGCCGCCAAGGGCGTGCATGTGGATCTGATCAAGCTCTACGGTTCGATGGAACTGGGTCCGCTGGTCGGTTTGTCGGATGCGATCGTCGATCTGGTGTCGACCGGCAGCACACTGAAGGCGAACCATCTGGTCGAAGTCGAGCACATCATGGATATTTCGTCGCGGCTGGTCGTCAACCGCGCCGCGCTGAAGCTCAAGCGCGAAAAACTGCAACCCATTATCGATGCCTTCGACCAGGCATCGCGCCGTGAGAAGTAAATCATGTCAGTCGAAATACGAACACTGGATTCCAGCGACAAGGATTTCCGTGAACAGCTGATGGCCGTGCTGGCCTTCGAGGCGTCGGAAGATGAGGCGATTGATCGCGCGGCCGCGTCGATACTCGCCGATGTGCGGCAGCGCGGCGATGCCGCCGTGCTCGACTACACGAACCGGTTCGACCGTTTGTCTGCGGCCGGCATGGCGGCGCTGGAGATCCCGCGTGCGGGATTGAAAGCCGCGCTCGACGGCCTGCCGGCTGCGCGTCGAGACGCATTGCAGCAAGCGGCGGATCGCGTGCGAGCTTATCACGAGCGGCAAAAAAAGGAATGCGGTTCCGATGGCTTCACCTTCACCGAGGCCGATGGCACGGTGCTAGGCCAGAAAGTCACGCCGCTCGACAAGGTGGGCATTTATGTCCCGGGCGGCAAGGCAGCGTATCCGTCCTCGGTGCTGATGAATGCGATCCCGGCCAAAGTGGCGGGAGTGGGCGAGATCATCATGGTCGTGCCCACGCCGGACGGCGTGAAAAATCCGCTGGTGCTGGCGGCCGCCGAGATTGCCGGCGTCGATCGCGTGTTTACCATTGGCGGCGCGCAGGCTGTCGGTGCGCTTGCCTATGGCACGGCGACCATTCCGCAGGTGGACAAGATCGTCGGCCCCGGCAATGCGTATGTGGCCGCAGCCAAGCGCCGCGTATTCGGCGTCGTTGGCATCGACATGATCGCCGGGCCGTCCGAGATTCTGGTGCTGGCCGATGGCAGCACCGATCCTGACTGGGTGGCAATGGATCTGTTCTCTCAGGCCGAACATGACGAGCTCGCGCAATCGATACTGGTGTGCCCGGATGCCGATTACCTGTCGCGCGTGCAGGCCAGCGTGAATAAGCTGCTGGACGACATGCCGCGCAAGGACGTGATCCGCGTGTCGCTGGGCAACCGTGGCGCGATGGTCAAGGTGCGCGACATGAACGAGGCTTGCGAGATCGCCAACCTGATCGCTGCCGAGCACCTGGAAATCTCTGCCGAGAATCCACAGCAATGGGCAGATCGGATTCGCCATGCGGGCGCGATGTTCCTGGGCCGTTATTCTTCCGAATCGCTGGGCGACTACTGTGCGGGCCCGAATCATGTGCTGCCCACCTCGCGCACGGCGCGCTTTTCGTCGCCGCTGGGCGTGTACGATTTCCAGAAGCGCTCGTCCGTCATTCACGTCAGTCAGTCCGGCGCGCAGACGCTGGGCAGGGTGGCCGCAGAGCTGGCGTACGGCGAAGGCCTGCCCGCGCATGCGCGCTCGGCCGAGCTGCGCCTGAAGTGAGCGCCCCATGTCACTGACCGAAAATCTCATTCGCGCCGATGTGCGCGCACTGTCGGCCTACCACGTGCAGGATGCGTCGGGCTTGGTGAAGCTCGATGCGATGGAAAACCCGTACACGCTACCGGTATCGCTGCAGCATGAACTGGGCAAGCGGCTGGGCGCACTGGCGCTGAACCGCTACCCGGTGCCGACCTATGCAGCGCTGAAGGCGGCAATTCGCGACAAGCTGGGCGTGCCTGCCGGGTTCGATGTCATTCTGGGCAATGGTTCGGATGAGCTGATCACGATTGTCTCGGTCGCCTGCGCGAAGCCGGGCGCAAAGGTGCTGGCGCCGGTGCCGGGTTTTGTGATGTATGCGATGTCGGCGCAGCTGGCCGGGCTCGAATTTGTCGGCGTGCCGCTGCGCGCCGATCTGTCGCTGGATCTCGACGCGATGCTCGCTGCCGTGCGCGCGCATCGTCCGGCAATCACCTACCTGGCCTATCCGAACAACCCGACCGGCAATCTGTTCGATGCCGATGCGATGCTGGCCATTCTTCGCGAAGTGGGCGACAGCGGGGTGGTGGTGGTCGACGAGGCGTATCAGCCCTTCGCCGATGACAGCTTCATGCCGCGCCTGTCCGGGTTTCCCAACCTGATCGTGATGCGCACCGTCTCCAAGCTGGGGCTGGCGGGCATCCGGCTCGGCTACATGTCGGCGGCCGCGCCGCTGCTGCAGGAATTCGACAAGGTGCGCCCGCCCTACAACGTAAATGTGCTGACCGAGGCGACCGCCGGCTTTATGCTGGAGCACAGTGACGTTCTGGATGCGCAGGCCACTGCGATCTGCAGCGAACGCGAGCGCCTGTCGGCGCTGATGGCGGCCCTGCCCGGAGTCACGGTGTTTCCCTCGGCGGCCAATTTCATCCTGCTGCGCATCTTGCGGCCGGGCCTGACCGGCACACAGGTGTTCGAGCGCCTGCTGGCACAGAAGGTGCTCGTGAAAAATGTCGGTAGAATGCATGCTCTGCTGGAAAACTGCCTTCGGGTCACCGTGAGCACCCCGGCCGAGAATGCGCAATTTCTGGCAGCGCTCGAATCCAGCCTGAATTCCTGAACCTCTTTATCCATGGCACGCATAGCAGAAGTCGTCCGCGACACCAGCGAGACCCAGATCCGGGTGGCGATCAACCTCGATGGCACCGGCCAGCAAACGCTGGACACCGGTGTGCCTTTCCTTGATCACATGCTGGATCAGATCGCGCGACACGGGCTGATCGATCTCGACATCAGCGCCAAAGGCGATCTGCATATCGATGCGCACCACACGGTGGAGGATGTCGGCATCGCGCTCGGTCAGGCATTTGCGAAAGCCATCGGCGACAAGAAAGGCATCCGCCGCTACGGCCATGCGTATGTGCCGCTGGATGAAGCGCTGTCACGCGTCGTGGTCGATTTCTCCGGCCGTCCCGGGCTGGAATTCCATGTGCCCTTCAAGCGCTCAATGATCGGCAGCTTCGATGTCGATCTCACGCATGAATTCTTTCAGGGTTTTGTCAATCATGCGCAGGTGACTTTGCACATCGATAATCTGCGCGGCGAGAACGCCCATCACCAGTGCGAAACCGTGTTCAAGGCCTTTGGCCGCGCGCTGCGCATGGCGGCCGAACTCGATCCGCGCGCTGCCGGCACCATCCCTTCGACCAAAGGCAGTCTCTGAGCACAGTCCCCGGCCTGGTGCCGGGCGGGTATTGATCTATTTCATGAACAAGATCGTCGTCGTTGATTACGGTATGGGCAACCTGCGCTCGGTGGCTCAGGCCCTGATGCATGTCGCCCCGGACGCCGAAGTGCTCATTTCCGGCAAGCCAGAGGACATTCGCGCTGCGGATCGCATCGTCTTGCCTGGACAGGGCGCGATGCCCGACTGCATGCGCTCACTGCGCGAATCCGGCGTGCTGGAAGCCCTGCTGGAAGCGGCGCGCAACAAGCCTTTGTTTGGGGTCTGCGTCGGGCTGCAGATGATGTTCGACCGCAGCGAAGAGGGCGATGCCCATTGCCTCTCGCTGATGCCGGGCAAAGTCGTGCGCTTCCGGCTGGAAGATCAGCTGCAACCGGATGGCTCACGCTTCAAGGTGCCGCAAATGGGCTGGAACCGCGTGCGGCAGCTGAAAGACCACCCGATGTGGGCGGATGTGGCAGACGACAGTTATTTTTATTTCGTACACAGCTACTATGCGGTGCCTGAAAAAGCCGAGCATGCACTGGGCGAAACCGTTTACGGTTTGCCATTTTGCTGCGCCGCAGGACGAGATAATATTTTCGCCACGCAATTCCACCCCGAAAAAAGTGCATCGGCTGGTTTGCAGCTGTATAAAAATTTTGTACATTGGAATCCCTGAGCCGCATCGCAGCCGCGAACGGCGTCATTCATTCAACCCAACCCCAGCCAATCTTCAGTAGCCATGCTGCTCATACCCGCTATCGACCTCAAGGACGGCCATTGCGTACGCCTCAAGCAAGGTGACATGGATCAGGCCACCGTGTTCTCCGATGATCCTGCGCAGATGGCCCGGCACTGGCTGGAACAGGGCGCACGCAGGCTGCATCTGGTGGACCTGAACGGCGCGTTCGCCGGCAAGCCGAAGAACGAACCGGCGATCAAGTCCATCATTGCGGCTGTTCGCGAATACGCAGAAGAGAACGATGTCGACGAGATTCCGATTCAGCTGGGCGGCGGCATACGCGACCTCGACACCATCGAGCGCTATCTGGACGACGGCCTGTCCTACATCATCATCGGCACCGCCGCGGTGAAGAACCCCGGTTTTCTGCACGATGCCTGCAGCGCTTTTCCCGGCCAGATCATCGTCGGCCTCGATGCCAAGGATGGCAAGGTGGCGACCGATGGCTGGAGCAAATTGTCCGGTCATGAAGTGATCGACCTGGCGAAAAAATTCGAAGACTACGGCTGCGAGGCGATCGTCTACACCGATATCGGCCGCGACGGCATGATGAAGGGCGTGAACATCGATGCCACCGTCAAGCTCGCGCAGAGCATGACCATTCCCGTGATCGCGTCCGGCGGCGTGCATGACATCAAGGATGTCGAGGCCCTGTGCGCAGTGCAGGACGAAGGCATCGAGGGCGTGATCTGCGGCCGCTCGATCTACGAGGGAACGCTGAATCTGCGCGATGCGCAGGACCGCGCCGACGAACTGTCCGGCGACGACTGACATGGCGCTGGCAAAACGCATCATTCCCTGTCTGGATGTGACCGCCGGGCGGGTGGTCAAAGGCGTCAACTTTGTCGAGCTGCGTGACGCCGGTGATCCGGTCGAGATCGCGCGCCGCTATGACGAGCAGGGCGCCGATGAGCTGACCTTCCTCGACATCACCGCGTCGTCCGACGATCGCGATCTGATACTGCACATCATCGAAAATGTCGCCTCGCAGGTATTCATCCCACTGACCGTCGGCGGTGGCGTGCGCGTGGTGGATGATGTGCGCCGTCTGCTGAATGCGGGCGCGGACAAGATCAGCATCAATACCTCCGCAGTCACCAACCCGCAGCTGGTGGCCGATGCGGCGGACAAATACGGCTCGCAGTGCATCGTCGTGGCGATCGATGCCAAGCGCAGCGATGCCGGTCACTGGGAAGTGTTCACGCATGGCGGCCGCAAGCCAACGGGACTGGACGCGGTCGAGTGGGCAAAAAAAATGCAATCGCTGGGCGCGGGCGAAATCCTGCTGACCAGCATGGACAAGGATGGCACGCGCTCCGGTTTTGATCTGGCGCTGACACGCGCGGTCTCGGATGCAGTGTCGATTCCGGTGATCGCCTCCGGTGGCGTGGGCGGCCTGCAAGATCTCGCGGATGGCATCACCGAAGGTCACGCGGACGCAGTGCTGGCCGCGAGCATTTTTCATTACCAGCATCACAGCGTGCAGGAGGCCAAGCAGTTCATGGCCGCTCAGGGCATACCGGTGAGGCTCGCATGATCGCGCGCGCCAAATGGCTGAACCGCATCAAATGGGACGAGCACGGACTGGTGCCCGTCATTGCGCAGGAAGTCGGCTCGAATGATGTGCTGATGTTCGCATGGATGAACCGTGATGCGCTGGCGCGCACGGTGGAGCTGGGACAGGCGGTGTACTGGAGCCGTTCGCGCAAGAAGCTCTGGCACAAGGGCGAGGAGTCCGGACATTTTCAGCAGGTGCATGAGATCCGGCTCGATTGCGACGAAGACGTGCTGCTGCTGAAAGTGACGCAAGTCGGCCAGGTCGCTTGCCACACGGGCCGGCATTCCTGCTTCTTCCACCAATTCAATCAGGATGCGGAGCAGCCCGATTGGATCGAGACCGATCCGGTGCTGAAAAATCCGGAAGACATCTATCACAAATAAGCGGATTTTCCATGAGCGATATCCTGCAGCGCCTCGCCGAGGTGATCGAGTCACGCAAACTCGAAGCTGGCGGCGACCCTGAAAAATCCTATGTCTCGCGCCTGTTCCAGAAAGGCGATGACGCGATCCTGAAGAAAGTCGGCGAAGAGGCGACCGAGACCGTGATGGCCGCGAAAGATGTGCGCCAAGGCGCCGATGCGAACAAACTGGTCTACGAGTGCGCGGATCTGTGGTTCCATTCGATGATCATGCTCGCCCGCTTCGGGCTTACGCCGCAGCAGGTGCTGGATGAACTCGCGCGCCGCGAGGGCTTGTCCGGCATCGAAGAGATGGCCAATCGCAAGCTCGCGCAGCGCGAAGCCTCAGAGCGCCGCTGAGCTGAACCGCTGCCAGACCGGAGCTAAACCGGCGCTGGGCGATAATCCATCCCGTCCTTACATCACTATCTGGAGCCACAACGTGGATAACTGCATTTTTTGCAAGATTGTCGCGGGAGCGATTCCTTCCAAAAAAGCCTATGAAGACGAGGATCTGATCGCTTTTCACGACATCAATCCGGCAGCGCCCGTTCATCTGCTGATCGTGCCGCGTGAGCACATTCCCAGCCTGGCCGACAGCGATCAGAAGCATCAGGCGTTGTTGGGTAAAATGATGCTGCTCGCGCCGAAGCTGGCCGAAGAACTGGGCGCAGGCTATCAAAGCACGGCGGACGGTCCGGCGGGCGGATTCAAGGCGCTGTTCAATACTGGCCCCGACGGCGGTCAGGAGGTGTACCATCTGCATCTGCACGTGATGGGCGGTCCGCGTCCATGGCGTGGCCAGCGATGATCTCGCCGGCGGCAGGATGGGCAAGCACTATTGCGCCACTGTTGCGATTTAATCAGCAATTCCCGTAGGAGAAAACAATGGGTTCGTTCAGTATTTGGCACTGGGTCATCGTGCTGGTGATTGTCATGCTGGTGTTCGGCACCAAGAAGCTTGGCAATATCGGCTCCGATCTGGGCAAGGCCGTCAAGGGCTTCAAGGACGGCGTCAAGGGAGCCGAAGACGACAAGCCTGCCGCGCCATCGGCTCAGGTGGCCGACAAATCGACTATCGATGTCGAGGCCCGCGAGAAGTCCAAGAGCTGACATTTCCTTCCCGTGAAGGCAGCGCCCGACAGCGCTGCCATTCTTCCGTCTTCCTGAGTTTCCTGCCGAATGATCGACCTTGGCCTCACCAAACTCGCGCTGATCGGCGCGGTCGCGCTGGTCGTCATCGGCCCGGAGCGACTGCCCGGTGTCGCACGCATGGCCGGTACGCTGTTCGGCCGCGCGCAGCGCTACATCAGCGACGTCAAGACCCAGGTCAATCGCGAGATGCAGATGGAAGAACTGCGCAAGATGCAGGAAAACATCGTCGGCGCAGCAGGCGACCTGAACAAATCGATCAACGACAGCGTGCGCTCAGTGTCCGATGACATCGCCGAGGCCGAGCAGGATTTCAGTCAGGCGATTGCCGAGGCGAATCAGGCGTATGTCGGTTTCAATGAGAGCCTGCGCGTGCCCACGGATGAAGAGATCGCGTCCAAGCAGCGCGATTTCCGCCGCAAGCGGCTGACCCAGAATTCTTCGCTGCCCAACTGGTTCAAGCGCCAGACCGGGCGTCGCACTCGCGTCATGTCGGGTGCGGCGCGTGTGGCGCGCTATCGCGCCGGCGGCAACAAGCCAAGGTTTTTCCAGTAATGTCAGAAGAAAACCAATCCGGTCTGCAGGAGACCTTCATCTCCCATCTCGTCGAGCTGCGCAATCGTCTGGTGCGCGCATCGGCCGTGGTGCTGGTGGTTTTCATCATGCTGTTTGCGATCTGGCCCGGAGCGGCCGCGATCTACGATTTCATGGCCCAGCCCATGCTGGGCTCGCTGCCGGAAGGCTCGAAAATGATCGCCACCGGCGTGATCACGCCGTTCATGGTGCCGATGAAGGTCACGATGGTGGTCGCCTTGCTGGTGTCGCTGCCCTGGGTGCTGTATCAGGCGTGGGCATTCATCGCGCCCGGCCTCTACCTGCATGAAAAGCGCCTGATCGCGCCGCTGGTCATCTCGTCGTCGCTGCTGTTTCTGGCGGGTGTGGCGTTCTGCTATTTCTTCGTCTTTGGCACGGTGTTCAAATTCATCAATGACTTTGCACCGAAGTCGATCTCCGTCGCTCCCGACATCGAAAATTATCTCGATTTCGTGCTGACCATGTGTCTGGCATTCGGCCTGACCTTCGAAGTGCCCGTCGTGGTGATTGTGCTGGTGCGCATGGGCGTGGTCACGGTCGAGAAGCTGCGCGCGATCCGGCCTTACGTGATCGTCGGCGCGTTTGTCATCGCCGCGGTCGTCACGCCGCCGGATGTCATGAGCCAGCTGTTTCTCGCCATACCCTTGTGCCTGCTGTACGAAGTGGGCTTGCTGATTGCGCCTATCTTCCAGCGCGTCACGCAAGCGCCGGAGTCCGAAGAGACCGCCTGAGATCTTGTCGGCGGGGCAGTGCGCGTGGCAGCGACGCTAGGGTGTCGGGCCCGCAGCCCTCAGCCATTTCACCAGCGGCGCCGCTGCACGGAAATCCTCCAGCAGCAAGCCCGGCAACGCCGCCGGGCTCAGCTTGCGCGCACTGAGTTCGCGCCAGGCGACAAAGCTCTTCAGCTTCAGCGCCTCCTGATGCGGCGCGTCTGCATCGAAGCTTTTCGGCAGTCGTACCAGCGTATCTTCCAGTTGCAGACCGCCGAATACGGTCTGAAGCTTTTTATCCTTCAGCACCTTCGAAAAACCGGCGGCATCGGCGACCACATGCTCGCGCACGGTACGCAGCCGGTGCGGTGGCGGACGATATTCGCCGCCCGCGACCAGCAGCTGCCCTTCGGCATCGATATGAAAGTAATACGCAGGGCCTCCGCCCTGACTGGGTTTCTTTAGGCCGCTGGCCGTGATCGCTGCGGAGAAAGTGGTTTTGTAAGGAGGCCGGCCGCGCGCGAAGCGCAGATCTCGGTTCACGCGGAACAGTGCTTTCTTGGGATTGCAATGCGCAACGCCGGCATCGAAACGACTGATCTCTGAAATCAGTCCGGAGACGAGTTCGAGCAGCTCCGCGCGCAGTATGTCGTAGCGCGGCTTGTTCATCACGAACCAGGCCCGGTTATTGTTTTCCTCAAGCTCGCCGAGGAACTGGATCAGGTCGCGCAGGTGCATCGTCGCCTCATTTGCCTCACTCGCCTTCAGGCAGGCGCGGCTGTTTCATCCGCGGGCGCTTGCCCACGGTCAGATCCAGCTGAGTTTCGCGGGTTTTTCTCAGCACGGTGACTTTCACCTTGTCGCCCGGCGTCAGTTGCGCGACAAGATTGAGCATCGAGATCGTGTCGGTCACGGGCTTGTCTGCGACCGACAGCAGGATATCGCCGGGTTTTACGCCGGCCTTGTCGGCCGGGCCGCCCTTGAGCACGCCGGCGATGATGGTGCCGGAGCTTTTCTGCAGGCCGAAGCTCTCTGCCAGTTCGGGCGTGATGTCCTGAGGCTCGACGCCTATCCAGCCGCGCACGACCTGACCATTCCGGATGATGGCTTCCATCACGGTCTTTACCGTGGTGACCGGGATCGCGAAGCCGATGCCCAGCGATCCGCCGCTGCGCGAATAGATCGCGGTATTGATGCCCAGCAGATGACCCTGCGTGTCGACCAGCGCGCCGCCTGAATTGCCCGGATTGATCGCCGCATCCGTCTGGATAAAATTTTCGAAGGTATTGATGCCCAGATGATTGCGTCCCAGCGCGGACACGATGCCCATGGTCACCGTTTGTCCGACGCCGAAAGGATTGCCGATCGCGAGCACCACATCGCCGACCTTGGCGTTGTCAAGACGGCCCAACGTAATCGAGGGCAGATTTTTCAGATCGACCTTGATCACCGCCAGATCGGTTTCGGGATCGGTGCCAACCAGCTTCGCTGACACCTTGCGCCCGTCGGCAAGCGCCACCTCGATCTCGTCCGCCGCTTCGACCACGTGATTGTTCGTCAGGATGTAGCCCTCGGAGCTGACGATCACGCCCGAGCCCAGGCTGAACTGACGCTCGTCCTGACCAAAGCCATCACCAAAGAAGCGGCGGAACAGCGGATCATTGTTCAGCGGATGCGGTGGCTGCTTCGCCTCCTTGGTCGTGAAGATGTTCACGACCGCTGGCATCGCGCGCAGCGATGCCTGACGGTAGCTGCCGGAGTGATCGGCGCTGCCGGTGGCCTCGTGTATGGGCACGGAAGTCGATTCAAGGCGAATCGTTGAGGGTTCCCGCGCCAGCCATTCAGGCTTCAGGGTCGCTACAATGAACCACAATGCGAGCGCGACCGTGACAGTCTGCGCGAACAACAGCCATAGACGACGCATACCAGAGACAGACAAAGAGTGAATGATGAACGAGAAGACCGTGCTTCGTGATGATTTGGCGAATTTTCTGGCCACTGAGCTTGATATTAACCGTTTTCGCGACTACTGCCCAAACGGACTGCAAGTCGAAGGGCGGGAGCGCATCGGTCTGGTCGTCACCGGCGTGACAGCCAGTCTCGCCCTGCTTGAGGCGGCACGGGATGCGGGCGCAGACGCGGTGATCGTTCATCACGGTTATTTCTGGCGCGGGGAAGATGCGCGAGTCATCGGGCCAAGGCAGAGACGACTGAAGCTGCTGCTGGCCAATGACATCAATTTGTTTGCTTACCATCTGCCACTGGATGCGCATCCGGAGCTGGGGAATAACGCACAACTCGGCAAGCGCCTGGGTCTGATCGCTGATGCCCGGTTTGCGGAGCAGGATCTGGGGTGGCTGGGGCAAGCTGGTGCGACGATGCGCACCGTCGCCGATCTTGCTTCGCTAATCGAGCGCGTGCTGGGTCGCCCGCCGCTGGTTATCGGTGATAGCAGCAAAGCCTTGCGTCGCATTGGCTGGTGCACCGGTGCGGCGCAGAATGCGTTCGGTGATGCGATAGCGGCAGGTGCGGATGTTTATCTCAGCGGCGAAATATCGGAGCAAACGGTACATCTCGCGCATGAGAGCGATGCGGTCTATCTCGCCTGCGGCCATCATGCGACCGAGCGCTATGGCGTTCAGGCACTGGGCGAGCATCTCGCTGCCACGTTCGGTGTGCGCCATCAATTCATCGATATTCCTAATCCCGTGTGAACATCAATGGCTCGCAGTGCGTGCAGCGTTTTGCTGCGTCGCGGCTTAATGATTATCGAACATTCGAACTGAACTGATTCACAGTAAGCGGCAGCGAGAAGATTTTTCGTGATCAGGACGCGTATTGATTTCTATTTGCCGGCGTTTTTGGAACCAACTCGCTGACAATGGGCACCGAACCTCCGATGTCAGATCAATACGGATTTTTTTATCATGCAGTACTCACAGCCTGCGCAGCCAGCCCGGGTCATGGTAGTGGAAGACGACTCGACGACGCGTCTTCTGTTTTGCAAGGCTATCGAATCGGAACCCTCGTTGCAGTTATCTGCATCCTGCAGCAATGTGGCCGAGGCTTTGGACTGGCTGCATGCCCATGTGTGCGATTTGCTTCTCACGGATCTGGGTTTGCCGGATGGTTCAGGGTTGTTGATCATCGAAGCCTGCCGGCGTCTGCACCCGGCCACTGACATCATGGTCACCACCAGCTCCAGCGATGAAGAACAGGTGCTTGCCTGTATCGAGGCGGGCGCGTCAGGTTACGTGCTGAAGGAATCCGGTTATCCGGATGTGGTGCGCGCGCTGCTTGAAGTGCAAAGTGGTGGGTCGCCAATCAGTCCGATGATCGCCCGAAAGGTCCTCTCCAGAATGCGCAAACCGCTGCTTCAGCGCTGCGCTGATCCGGAAGAGGGCAGTGCAAGACGCCTGACTCGCAGGGAGACAGCGATTCTCGAACTCATCGCGCGCGGCAGCTCCTACGCAAAAGTGGCCGCTGCGCTGGGGCTGTCCATCGGCACGGTTCAGACGCATATCAAGCACATTTACGGCAAGCTCTCGGTGCATTCTCGCGGAGAGGCGGTGTACGAGGCCCGCCGGCGCGGCTTGCTCGCGGCAGATCGTCTCGCGACCAGCGTTGTCGGCGCTGGTGCCGCCGACACTGACTGAGCTTCCACGAATCACCCGCCTGCGTCCGACGCCATTCGGCTCGTCGGGACAATAATCCGCTCGAAACGGTCCCAAATCCAATTGCCAAGCGCTGTTTTGTCATTTCTGCATTATTCGGGAACGTGACCGCTCTGCCCCTCCTTTGAAAGCTTAGAGGCGCTCCGATATAATGTCGGGTTACTGGAAGTTCCGTACTAATTTTGCAATTTCATCGATTGGGGTTGTTATGAGTGACGAAAATCAGGTCGATCCGGGCCGTCGTGGCTTGCTGGTCGCAACCTGTGCTGCGGGAGGCGTCGCTGGTCTTGCAGCGGCTGGCGCGTTTGTTTCAACTTTCGAGCCCTCCGAGCGAGCGAAAGCCGCGGGCGCACCGGTCGAGGTCGATATTGCCGATCTCAAACCGGGCGAAATGAAAACCGTCGAGTGGCGCGGCAAGCCGGTCTGGATCATCAAGCGTACGCCGGACATGGTCGCATCGCTGAAGAAGACCGATGCACAGGTCGCCGATCCCAAATCCGAGCGCAATGCGGATGAACTCACGCCCGACTACGCGCGCAACGAAACCCGTTCGATCAAGCCGGAGATTCTCGTGGCGGTTGGCATCTGCTCGCACCTGGGTTGCTCGCCGACCACCAAGTTCCAGACCGGTCCGCAGCCGTCGCTGCCGGATGACTGGGTCGGCGGTTTTCTCTGCCCCTGCCACGGATCCACCTTCGACCTCGCGGGTCGCGTGTACAAGAACAAGCCGGCGCCTGACAATCTGCAGGTGCCGCGCCACATGTACCTCAGTGATACGCGTATCGCGATTGGCAAAGACGAGAAAGGCGAGGCTTGATCATGGCATTCGTTGAGAAAAAACTTCCGGACAATGCGCCGGCTGCACAAAAGGCCCTGGCATGGGTCGATTCGCGCTTCCCTCTGACCAAACTGTGGAACGATCAGTGGGGCAAGTACTACGCACCGAAGAACTTCAACTGGATGTACCTGTTCGGCTCGCTGGCTGCGCTGGTGCTGGTGATCCAGATCGTCACCGGTATTTTCCTGGTGATGAACTACAAGCCGGACGCCAACCTCGCGTTCGCATCGGTCGAGTACATCATGCGCGAGGTGCCCTGGGGCTGGCTGGTGCGCTACATGCACTCCACCGGCGCCTCGGCGTTCTTCATCGTGGTCTATCTGCACATGACGCGCGGCCTGCTGTACGGCTCGTACCGCAAGCCGCGGGAGCTGATCTGGCTGTTCGGTGTCGGCATCTTCCTGTGCCTGATGGCCGAAGCCTTCTTTGGCTACCTGCTGCCCTGGGGCCAGATGTCCTACTGGGGTGCGCAGGTGATCGTCAACCTGTTTGGCGCGATCCCGTTCATCGGCCCGGACCTGTCGCTGTGGATCCGCGGCGACTATGTGGTGTCGGATGCGACGCTGAACCGCTTCTTCTCGTTCCATGTGGTCGCAATCCCGCTGGTGCTGCTTGGTCTGGTCGTTGCTCACCTGATCGCGCTGCACGAGGTCGGTTCGAACAATCCTGACGGCATCGAGGTGAAAGAAAACCTCGGTCCCGATGGTCATGGCGTCGATACGATTCCTTCGCATCCGTACTACTCGACCAAGGATATTTTCGGCGTGTCGATGTTCCTGTTCATTTTCAGCGCGATCATTTTCTTCGCGCCTGAAATGGGCGGTTACTTCCTCGAATACAACAACTTCATTCCGGCCGATCCGCTGAAGACACCGCCGCATATTGCGCCGGTCTGGTACTTCACGCCGTTCTACTCGATCCTGCGCGCGACTACGTCGCAATTCATGTACGCGCTGATCCTGGGCGTGATCGCTTATGCCGCGCTGATCGTTTTCAAGACGCGTCTGCCGCAGCTGATCAAGAACGCGGTGATGGGTGCTGCAGCGATCGTCGTGATCGCGATGCTGGTGTTCGATGCGAAGTTCTGGGGTGTGGTGCTGATGGGCGTGTCGGTGCTGATTCTGGCCGGTCTGCCCTGGCTTGATCTGTCTCCGGTGAAATCGATTCGCTATCGTCCGGACTGGCACAAGATCATTTACATCGTGTTTGGTATCGCATTCGTGATTCTGGGTTATCTCGGTGTGCAGGCGCCGACGCCTGTCGGCACGCTCGTCGCCCAGATCGGCACCTTCATCTATTTTGGTTTCTTCCTGCTGATGCCGTGGTGGAGCCGCATGGGTGAATTCAAGCCCGTGCCGACCCGCGTGAATTTCCAGCCGCACTAAGCCGCAAAAGGGAAAAAGAATGAAACTGTTGAAGAAATTGCTCGCGGCACTTGCGCTGGTACCAGTGATGGCCATGGCCTCCGAAGGTGGTTTTCCGCTCGACCGTGCGCCCGATCGCAGCAACGACCTGTCAGCGCTGCAAAATGGCGCACGTCTGTTCGTTAACTACTGCCTGAATTGCCACTCGGCTTCGCTGGTGCGCTACAACCGTTTGCGCGATATCGGCCTGACCGACAAGCAAATCGAGGACAATCTGTTGTTCAGCTCGGACAAGGTCGGCGATCTGATGAAGGTCAGCCTGTCCGACAAGGATGCCAAAGTGTGGTTTGGCGCAGCGCCGCCGGATCTGTCGGTGATTGTTCGCGCAAAAGCATCGTCGCAGGGTTCGGGCGCAGATTATGTGTACACCTATCTGCGCACCTACTACAAGGACGACAGCCGCGCGACCGGCTGGAATAATCTGGCCTTCCCCAACGTCGGCATGCCGCACGTGCTGTGGGAGCTGCAGGGTGTGCGCAATGCGAAATTCGTGGAAGAAAAGGATCCGCATGATGCGGCCAAAACCATCCACAAATTTGCGGGTTTCGAACAGGTGAAGCCCGGGAAGCTGTCCTCGCAGGCATATGACGCCGAGGTGGCTGATCTGGTGGGTTTCATGGAATGGATGAGCGAGCCTGTGAAGAGCAAGCGCCAGAAGCTGGGTGTCTGGGTTCTGTTGTTCATGGCGGTTCTGGTCTTCCTGACCTGGCGCCTGAACGCGTCCTTCTGGAAAGAAGTCAAATAATCGGCGCTGTTTCCTCGTGCCCTGCCGTTCGTTTTGATAAAGAACAATAAGCGGGTTTAACGAAAAGCAGAATATTCGTGAGCAGGGTGAGGCGGTCGCCGCCTCACCCTCTTTGTTTCCAAGGAACTGTAAAAATGATGGTTCTCTATTCGGGCACGACATGCCCTTTCTCCCAGCGCTGCCGGCTCGTATTGTTCGAGAAGGGCATGGATTTCGAAATCCGCGATGTTGATCTTTTCAACAAGCCCGAAGACATCTCCACCATGAACCCCTACGGTCAGGTGCCCATCCTGGTCGAGCGTGAGCTGGTGCTGTATGAATCCAACATCATCAATGAATACATCGACGAGCGTTTCCCGCATCCGCAGCTGATGCCTGCCGATCCGCTGATGCGCGCCCGTGCGCGCCTGATGCTGTTCAACTTCGAAAAAGAGCTGTTCATTCACGTGCATACACTGGAAAACGAGAAATCGCGTTCCGCAGAAAAAAGCCACGAGAAGGCGCGCAACGAAATCCGCGACCGTCTGACGACGCTGGCACCGCTGTTCCTGAAAAACAAATACATGCTCGGCGATGATTTCTCGATGCTTGATGTCGCGATTGCGCCGCTGCTGTGGCGTCTTGATCACTACGGCGTCGAGTTGTCGAAGACAGCCGCACCCCTGATGAAGTACGCTGAGCGTATTTTCTCGCGCCCTGCCTATATTGAAGCGCTCACGCCTTCAGAAAAGGTCATGCGCCGCTGATTTCGCCGCCTCCGGATCCACTCATGACAGAGACATCGACCAAGCCTTATCTGTTGCGTGCACTGTATGAATGGTGCACGGACAATGGCTACACGCCTTACATCGTGGTGTCGGTCGATGCCCGGACCCGGGTGCCGATGGAGTTTGTCAAAAACGGCGAGATCGTTCTTAACATCAGTTTTGAGGCGACCGGCAATCTGAAGATGGACAATGACTTCATCCACTTCAAAGCCCGCTTCGGTGGTGTGGCCAGAGAGATCGAAGTCCCGGTCGATAACGTCAGCGCCATCTATGCCCGCGAGAACGGTCAGGGCATGGCCTTCGAGGTGCGCCGCGATGAGCCTCAGGAGCGAAAGAAGCGATCCGATGGCAAAAAGGCGCAGCCCGCCAAAGAGGCTGACGCGCCCGCGCGCGTCGGCGCTCCGGTGTTGGCTCCGGTCAGCAATTCAGCAACTCAGGTTGCGGATGATGATGGCGATGGAAAGCCCGATCCCGAACCACCGAAGACGCGGGGTCGGCCGAGGCTCACCCGGGTCAAATAACATCGTATAATTCCGTCCTTACAAGCCGGCTTAGCTCATCTGGTAGAGCACTTGATTTGTAATCATGGGGTGGCGGGTTCAAGTCCTGCAGTCGGCACCAAATTCCAGTCGTAAAAAAACCCGGTGATATCCGGGTTTTTTTACGCCGCAAAAGATCCTGCTAGCAGCAGCGAGCGATCTTTCCCTTGCCGCCATAGCGCGCATCCTGACGTTCCCTGAAAAACTCTTCGTAGCTCATCACCGGCTGATCCGGATGATTCACCTGCATGTGGTTCAGGTAGTTGTCGTAATCGGGCAGGCCGACCATCAGCCTTGCGGTCTGCCCGAGATACGCACCCAGTTTTCCGAGTTCGTTGAACATCAGAGTGCTTCCTTGATCCGGCCAGACATTCAGGCCTGAGCCGGGCCCATCGACACGATTTCCGCTTCCTGCGTCGTCGGCTTGTCGGCACGCATCGCATTCACACAGGCTCGTATGCCGAAGGCCAGCACTGACAGCACGACCGCAATGAAGATCGCTGCGAGCGACGCATCGACATAGTCATTGAAAATAATCTGCTGCATCTGCGCGGCGGACTTCGCCGGGGCCAGCAACTGTCCCTCAGCCGCCGCCGCTTTGAATTTCGCGGCATGAGCGAGGAAGCCGATCTTGGGGTTCTCATGGAACAGCTTCTGGTAGCCGGCGGTGAGTGTGCAGATCAGCAGCCAGACCGTCGGCACGATCGTCACCCACGCCAGCTTCTCGCGTTTGAGCTTGAACAGCACGACCGTGGCCAGCATTAGCGCAATCGCCGCCAGCATCTGGTTCGAGATGCCGAACAGCGGCCACAAGGTATTGATGCCGCCCAGCGGATCGACCACGCCCTGATACAGGAAATAGCCCCATGCGGCGACGCACAGCAAGGTGGCGATGATGTTCGATGCCAGACCGTGAATGTCCTTGAAAGCGGGTACGAGCGTGCCAATCAGGTCTTGCAGCATGAAGCGACCGACACGCGTGCCGGCATCCACCGCGGTCAGAATGAACAGCGCTTCGAACAGGATAGCGAAGTGATACCAGAAGGCCATCATCGCCTGACCGCCGATCGCGGACGAGAAGATGTAGGCCATGCCCACCGCCAGCGTCGGCGCGCCGCCCGCACGGGAAATGATCGTCGTCTCGCCCACATCCGCAGCGGTTTGCTGAAGCATTTCCGGCGTGACCACAAAGCCCCACTGGCTGATCGCTGCCGCCGCTGTCTCGGGCGTGGTGCCGATCAGCGCGGCCGGACTGTTCATCGCGAAGTAGATGCCGGGCTCGATGATGGACGCGGCGACCAGCGCCATGATGGCGACGAAGGATTCCATCAGCATACCGCCGTAACCGATGTACGGTGCATGCAATTCGTTTTCCATCAGCTTGGGCGTGGTGCCGGACGAAATCAGCGAATGAAAGCCCGATACCGCACCGCAGGCGATCGTGATGAACAGGAAGGGAAACAGGCTGCCTGCCCAGACCGGGCCGGTGCCATCGATGAACTGTGTCACTGCCGGCATCTTCAGTTGCGGCGCCACGAACACGATGCCCAGCGCCAGCGCAACGATCGCGCCAATCTTCAGGAAGGTTGACAGATAATCGCGCGGCGCCAGCAGCAGCCAGACGGGCAGCACGGAAGCCACCACGCCATAGGCCAGCAGCATCCAGGTCAGCTGCTTGCCATTGAAGGTGAACATCGGGCCCAGTACCGGATCTGCGGCCACATGGCCGCCATAGACAATTGAGGCCATCAGCAGCACGAAACCGATGACCGATACTTCGCCAATTTGGCCGGGGCGCAGATAGCGGCTGTAGACGCCCATGAACAGAGCGATGGGAATCGTCGCGGCCACTGTGAACGTGCCCCACGGGCTCTCGGCGAGGGCTTTGACCACGATCAGCGCCAGCACGGCCAGCAGAATCGTCATGATCATGAAGGTGCCGAACAGCGCAATCACGCCGGGCACCAGACCGAGTTCCGACTTGATCAGGTCACCGAGCGAGCGGCCGTCTCGGCGCGTGGACACGAACAGGATCATGAAATCCTGCACGGCGCCGGCGAGAATCGCACCGACCAGTATCCACATCATGCCGGGCAGATAACCCATCTGCGCGGCGAGCACCGGGCCGACCAGCGGACCGGCGCCGGCGATCGCGGCGAAATGGTGACCAAACAGCACATGCTTGTTGGTCGGCACATAGTCGAGGCCGTCGTTCAGCCGGACTGCAGGTGTGGCACGGCTGCCATCGAGCTGCATCACGCGCGTGGCAATGAAACGCGCATAGTAGCGATAGCCGATCAGGTAGACCGCGACTGCGGCCACCACGATCCACAGCGCATTGATGCTCTCTCCTCGCGACAGCGCGACGGTGCCCAGCGCGAAAGCGCCGATCAGCGCGAGCGCCATCCATCCGGCCTGTTTGATGATTGAACTCATGGGGGAGTCTCCGAATTGCTTGTGAGGGGGACGGCGCTTTGAGTCGCGCGCCAAAAGAAAACGGCGGATTATACCCTTGAAAAAGTGCTGATTTGTCTGCCTGACAGGGATGCACTCAGATGAAAAAAATCGTAGTGTTTCCCTATGAAAACATCATGAAGTTTCACTAAAAATCATAGGCATTTCAAAGGTTTGGCAAATTGGAAGCAGCCAAGCGCTTTTTGCTAGACTTGCTTTTCAGAACAAAGCGCAAATCAGAACAAAAAACACAAGAAGGAGATTCGATGCAGACCACTGCACAACGCGCCGCCGCCATCCTGATGAAGCAACGCTTGTCCGGTATACCGATCGGCCCTCTGCCTGCCGAACTTGCGCCAAAAGATATGGCCGAGTGCTACGCGATCCAGTCAGCGCTGAACGACATGCTGACTGCCGGTGGCCATGGCCGGGTCGCGGGCCACAAGATCGGCTGCACAACGCCGGTCATGCAGGCCTTTGTCGGCATCAATCACCCTGCAACCGGCCGGGTCTTTGATCACACGGTGATGCACGGGCATGGCAAGGTGTCACGCAAGAGCTTCGTCAAGATCGGCATCGAGTGCGAGGTGGCGGTGCGGCTGGCAAAAGACTTGCCGCCACGCGCTGAGCCGAATGCCCAGCCCTACACGCGCGAGGAAGTCGCCGATGCAGTGGGCGAGGTCATGGTCGGCATGGAGCTGGTTGATGAGCGCTACACGGACTATCGCGAGCTTGGCGTTCGCACACTCGCCGCTGACGATTTTTACAATGCGGGGTGCGTACTGGGCGAGCCGGTGAAAGACTGGCGGCATCTGGATCTGGCCAACCTGACGGGCCGGACCTGGATCAATGAGGTCGAGGTCGCCAGCGGCAACAGTTCGCTGGTAATGGGTCATCCGCTGAATGCGCTGGCCTGGCTGGCGAATGCGCATGGGGAGCACGGACTGCCCGGACTGAAGGCCGGCGAGTTCGTGCTGCTGGGCAGCGTCGTCCAGACGCAGTGGCTGAATGCCGGTGACCGCGTGCGCATCGAGGTGTCCGGGCTGGGCAGCGTGAGTCTGGACATGGAGGCTTGATTTGTTTCTTGCGTGGTAAATTCCCCGTTTTACCAGAGACTTGCCGGAGAATTGCATGCGCCGCGCTTTGCTTAGCCCTTTACTGTTGCTGTTCCTGTCCCTGCCCGTGATGGCCGAGGACAGGATCGAGCATGGCAGCTGGTCCTCGCAGTTCCTTGATGGAATGGGCGAAGCGACTACCCACGAGAACGGCAATTCGACCTTCGGCATCCTCTGCGCGCGCGACAGCTGCCGTTATTATTTTGCCAACGGTATTGACTGCGAACCGGGCGGCAATTACCCATTCATGATCACCACCGATTCCGGTGCGCTGACCGTCGAGAGTGTGTGCGAGCCCGTGGCGACTGCCAATGGCGACATTCTGGTCTATTGGTTCAGCGAGAACGACGCAATGAATCGGGCATTGCAGCAGACACCGGTGGCCGGTTTTGCTTTTCCGCTTACTGGCGGCAAATTCAGGCTGAGCAGCTTCTCCATGCTGGGTTTCAATGAGGCCGTTCAGCGTATGGTCGAAGGCCTGCGCGAGCGCCGTGATGCGCCTGCCGGCAGCCAGCAACAGGAATTGCAGTTGGAAATTCAGGAGGCAACGCCGGAATCTCCGGAGCGTACCTGAAGCGTTTTCAGCGGTTTTGCCGCAGCCCCTGCCACTGCGGCGCAAGCGACTGTTCAATGCCGAACAAGTCCAGCACGCGCCCTACCGTGTGGTCGACCATCTCGGTGATGTCGGCGGGTTTCTGATACAGCGCCGGTAAAGGCGGGAAGATCACGCCACCCATCTCGGTGACGGCGGTCATATTGCGCAGATGCGCCAGGTTGAACGGTGTCTCGCGCACCATCAGCACCAGCCGGCGGCGTTCCTTGAGCATCACGTCGGCCGCGCGCGAAATCAGGTTGTCGCACAGCCCATGCGCGACGGCAGCGAGTGTCTTCATTGAACAAGGGGCAATGATCATGCCCTCGGACTGGAATGAACCGCTGGCAACGCAGGCGCCGACATCGCGCACCGCATGCACGGCGTCGGCCAGGGATTCGACATCCTTGCGCGTGATGCCCAGCTCGTGATGCAGGCTCAGAGCACCTGCTTCCGAGATCATCAGGTGAGTTTCAATGCCGCCGGCCTCGCGCAGCCAGTGCAGCAGTCTCAGCCCGTACAGCGCGCCTGATGCGCCCGTGATGGCGACGACCAGGCGCTTCACGGGGTTCAGCCCTTGATCAGGGTCTGCAGTTCGCCGGACTCGTACATCTCGCCCAGAATGTCAGCGCCGCCGATGAACTCACCCTTCACATACAGCTGGGGAATCGTGGGCCAGTTCGAATATTCCTTGATGCCCTGACGGACCTCGTCATCTTCCAGCACATTGACGGTCACCAGATCCTGAACGCCGGTGGCTTTCAGCAGCTCGATCGCACGGCCTGAGAAGCCGCACTGGGGGAACTGGGCCGTGCCCTTCATGAACAGCACGACCGGGTGGGTGGTCACGGTCTCTTTGATCCAGTCTTTCACGTCACTCATGACTTCCTCGCAAGGGTATAGGGGGGTATATGGCGGTTGGTTGGTCACATTATAGGGAAAAGCCGGGGGTACTGCCGGGCCTTCCCGGTACGCGTGTTCAGCCTTTCAGTTTCGCAAACGCCGCGGCCATCGCCGTGTTTGCCGGTGCCGATTCACGACGCGGCTGAGCGCGGTCATTGCCGCGCCGGTCACCGAAACGCTCACTGCCGCGATCACTGCTGCGCTCACGCTTTTCTCCCGGCGCCGGTGCAGCATCCGACAGCCGCATGGTCAGTGCGATGCGCTTGCGCCGGGCGTCCACTTCCAGCACCTTGACCTTCACCACCTGACCGGCTTTGACGACCGTATGCGGGTCTTTGACGAAGGTGTTCGATAACGCCGAGATATGCACCAGTCCGTCCTGGTGTACACCAATATCGACAAAAGCGCCAAAGGCGGCAACGTTGGTCACCACGCCTTCAAGGATCATGTCCGGACGCAGGTCGCTGATCTCTTCGACGCCATCCCTGAAGCTGGCCGTCACAAAGGCCGGACGCGGATCGCGGCCCGGCTTGTCGAGTTCTTTCAGAATGTCCATCACGGTCGGCACGCCAAAGCGCTCATCCGCAAAACGTTTCGGATCGAGTGACTTCAGCAATCCGCTGTCACCGATCACGCTCTTCACATCGCGCTTGATGTCGGCGAGGATTTTTTCCACCAGCGGATAGGATTCCGGATGAACGGCTGAAGCATCCAGCGGATTCTCGCCGTTCATCACGCGCAGAAAGCCTGCGGCCAGTTCGAAGGTCTTATCGCCCAGTCGCGGCACCTCGCGCAGCGCGGCGCGCGAGCTGAACATGCCTTTCATGTCCCGGTATTGCACGATGCTTTGCGCAACACTGCCGGACAGTCCGGACACGCGAGCCAGCAACGGCGCCGAGGCGGTATTTACATCCACTCCGACGGCATTCACGCAATCTTCGACGACGGCATCCAGTGTGCGCGCCAGACGGGTCTGAGATACATCATGCTGATACTGACCGACGCCTATCGATTTGGGATCGATCTTCACCAGCTCGGCCAGCGGGTCTTGCAGACGGCGCGCAATCGACACCGCGCCGCGCAGCGAGACATCCAGCTCCGGCAGTTCCTTGGATGCGAATTCCGAGGCCGAGTACACCGACGCGCCGGCTTCGGACACCACGATCTTGTTCAGCTTCAGATCAGCGTTTTGCTTGATCAGATCTTGCGCGAGCTTATCGGTTTCACGCGAGGCGGTGCCGTTGCCAATGGCCACCAGCGCGACCTGATGCTTGCGCGCGAGCTGCGCGAGCAGGTTCAGCGAGCCGTCCCAGTCATTGCGCGGCTGGTGCGGGTAAATGGTCGCGGTATCGACCACCTTGCCGGTGGCATCGACGATCGCCACTTTGACGCCGGTACGCAACCCCGGATCCAGTCCCATCGTCGCGCGCGGGCCCGCCGGTGCGGCCAGCAGCAGGTCTTTCAGATTGCGCGCGAACACATTGATCGCTTCGGCTTCGGCCTCCTCGCGCATGCGCGTCATCAGCTCGGTTTCGAGATGCATGAAGATCTTCACCCGCCATGCCCAGCGCACGGTGTCGAGCAGCCATTTGTCTGCAGCGCGGTTTTTCTGGCTGACGCCAAATCGCGCAGCGATACGGCTCTCGCAGGGATTGTGCGGCGCGTCCCACTTGGGTTTTTCCGGCTCGCTGTCGAGCCTCAGCACGACCGTCAGGATTTCTTCGCGACGGCCGCGCAGCAGCGCCAGCGCGCGATGCGAAGGAATACCCGACAGGTTCTCCGTGTGATCAAAATAGTCGGCGAATTTTTCGCCGGCCTGCTGCTTGCCCTCAATGACTTTGGCTTCCACCACGCCATGCTCAAGCAGGTACTCGCGCAAGTCTTGTAGCAGCGACGCATCTTCGGCGAAGCGCTCCATCAGGATCTGACGCGCGCCATCGAGCGCGGCCTTGGTGTCCGGTACGCCGGGGTTCTCGCCCTGCTCGGTGGTGAAGGCCGCACGAAGATATTTCGCGGCTTCGGCTTCAGGGTCTAGAGAGGGATCGCCGAGCAGCGCGTCGGCCAGCGGTTCCAGCCCCGCTTCCACGGCGATCTGCGCCTTGGTGCGCCGCTTCGGACGATAGGGCAGGTACAGATCTTCGAGATGGGTTTTGTCTTCGGCACGCAGGATCGCGTCTTTCAGCTGCGGGGTCATCTTGCCTTGTTCTTCGATCGACGCGAGGATGGCCTCGCGGCGGCTTTCCAGTTCGCGCAGGTAGCGCAGCCGTTCATCCAGCAGGCGCAACTGCGTATCGTCCAGTCCGCCGGTGGCTTCTTTGCGGTAGCGGGCAATGAAAGGCACCGTCGCGCCTTCATCCAGCAAGGCGATGGCGGCAGTCACTTGTTCGGTTCGGGCCGCAAGCTCGCTGGCCAGGCGTTGTTCAATCGAAGGCAACATCTGTTTCAGTGGGAAAGGAGTGAGAAGAAAGAATAAAAAGCATCAGAGGGATCAGGCTGGGATGATACGGAAATTTATCTTTCGCACCAGTCTTGACAGCCGCATTCATCATTTTTGCAGGCAGGCACCGGAGACGCGCTCGATACCGGCCAGATCGCGCCAGCTGCGGCTATCTGTCCATCCGCGCTGTTCAAACAATCCGCGCACGGAAGCTGCCTGATCATAGCCATGCTCCAGCAGCAGCCCGCCGCCGGGCTTCAGATGCAGCGGCGCACCGCTGATGATGGCTGAAATATCGCGCAAGCCATCCGCGTTGTCCGTCAGCGCGCCGGAGGGCTCGAAGCGCAGGTCGCCCTGCGACAGATGGGGATCGCCTGTGGCAATGTAAGGGGGATTACTGACGATCAGATCAAACACACCGCTTATCTGACGGTACCAGTCGCTCTGTATGAAATTCACCTTGGCATGATGACGTGCCGCATTGCGCACAGCGACCTCGAGCGCACCACTGCTGATATCGGTCGCCGTGATCTGCGCATCCGGTCGCAGATGCGCGAGCGTCACTGCCACTGCGCCTGACCCTGTGCCAAGATCCAGCGCACTGCCACCCTCGGGCAAGCGCTCGTTGGCCAGTTCCACCAGCAGTTCGGTGTCAGGACGCGGGATCAGCACGGCAGGCGTTACCTCAAAATCCAGCCCGTGAAATTCGCGACTGCCGGTGATGTAGGCAATCGGCTCACCCGATTCACGCCGGCGAAACAGCGCATCGATCGCGCTGACCTGTGCGCCGCTCAGTCGGTCTTGCGAGCGCGTCACCAGCTGCACGCGCGACCACTGCAGTGCATGCGCGATCAGAATGCGCGCTTCCAGCGGCGCCAGACGGCTTTGCCGCAGCAGCTCGTCTACCGTCATTCTGCAGGGCGATAGCGCAGCGCGATGAGTACGAGCATCACTGCAAAAATCGCGAACCAGACCAGTGCCCATTGCGGTATCGACAGGCCAAGGATGGGATCGTACTCAGTGGTGCACAAGCCATCGGCCTGAAACAGCGCCGGAAACCATTCCGCAAAAAACACTTTGTTCAGTGATGTCTCCAGCGGGTCGATGCCGCAGGAAATCGTCGGGTGGGCTTTTACCCACAAATGGCGTATCGCGATACCCGCGCCGGTCAGTGAAGCGAGTGCGCCCAGCGCGGCACCGGCACGACACAGCGACGCCGGCAAAAAGAAAGTGACCAGACAAATCACGGCAGTGGCAGCAAATGCGTAGCGCTGAAGTATGCACAGCGGGCAGGGCAGCATCTCCAGCACCAGTTGCAGATACAGTCCGACCGCCAGCATGGCGATGCAGGCCAGTGCTACCAGCAGGATCAGGGGTTTTGCGTAGCGATTGATCATCCGTTGTTCTCCGCGAGCGCTGCCAGCAGTTCGGCCTGATGCTCGGCCATCAGCGCATTAGTCAGTTCGTCCAGGTCGCCTTCCATCACCGCTTCGAGTTTATACAAAGTCAGGTTGATGCGATGGTCCGTCACCCGACCCTGAGGGAAATTGTAGGTGCGTATGCGCTCGCTGCGGTCGCCCGAGCCGACCAGCGATTTGCGCGTTGCCGCTTCGGCGCTTTGCTGTGCGCGCAGCTGCACATCCTTGATGCGGGTCGCCAGGACTTTCATTGCCTGTGCCTTGTTCTTGTGCTGACTGCGGTCATCCTGACATTCGACCACGATACCGGTCGGCAGGTGCGTGATGCGCACCGCAGAATCGGTTTTGTTGATGTGCTGGCCACCCGCGCCGGAGGCGCGGAAGGTGTCGATGCGAATGTCGGCAGGATTGATGTCCACTTCACCGATTTCATCGGCTTCCGGCATCACGGCCACCGTGCAGGCGGAGGTATGGATGCGTCCTTGCGCCTCGGTTTCGGGTACACGCTGCACGCGATGACCGCCGGATTCGAACTTCATCTGCGAATACGCGCCATGGCCGACGATGCGCACGATCACTTCCTTGTAGCCACCCAGCTCGGACGGTGATTCGGACACCATTTCGACCTGCCAGCGCTGGCGTTCGGCGTGGCGGGTGTACATGCGCAGCAGGTCGCCGGCGAACAGCGCAGATTCGTCGCCGCCGGTGCCGGCGCGTATCTCCAGAAAGATGTTGCGCTCGTCATTCGGGTCTTTCGGCAGCATCATCTTCTGCAGTTCCAGTTCCAGCGCTTCAGCCCGCTGCTGCGCGGCGTCCAGCTCTTCCTGCGCAAAGGCTTTCATGTCCGGGTCAGCCAGCATCTCGCGCGCGGCGCGAATGTCTTGATTGGCCTGTGTCCATTGCGCATGCACGGCGACCAGCGGCTCCAGTTCGGCGTGCTCACGGGTGAGCTTGCGGTACTGGTCCATGTCGGCGGTGGCGTTTTCCTGATTCAGTAAAGCGCCGACTTCTTCAAGGCGCTGGGTGAGTTGCTCCAGCTTCGATAACAGCGAGGGTTTCATCAGAGAGAGGAAAGCAGTTCGGGAGGTGCGCCTTCAAGGCGGGTGCGCGCAAACAGAGCGCAAGCAAGACGAACAGGCAGCAGCGGGAATGCCGCTAGCGCTTGGTGCGGAACAGCTGGGGCAACAATTGCGCAAGCCGGGCGCGCTCATCGGCATCGGCATTGTGCAGCGCCTGTTGCGGACCGTGCAGGAATTTAGCGGTCAGCCCCTTTGACAGGGCTTCGAGCACTGCGTCGATATCTTCACCCTTGGCCAGCAGCTTGCGCGCGCGCTCGACCTCTGCGCGTCGCATCTGCTCGCTGGTATCGTGCAGATCGCGGATCAGCGGCACTACGGCGCGACCGTCCAGCCACTGCATGAACGCCTGAACGCGCGTTTCGATGATGGCTTCGGCCTGTGCGACGGCCGACTGACGGTTCTCGATGCCGATCTGCACCGCCGCGCCGAGATCGTCCACGGTGTACAGGAACACATCGTGCAGACGAGCGACTTCGGATTCGATATCACGTGGCACCGCCAGATCGACCATTACCACCGGCTTGTGACGGCGCGCCTTGATCGCGCGCTCGACCATGCCCAGCCCGATGATGGGCAGCGAAGAGGCGGTGCAGGAAACGACGATGTCGTAGTGCGCGAGCTGATCGGGCAATTCACCCAGGCGCATGGTCTTGCCGCCGAGGCGGTGCGCGAGTTGTTCGGCTCGCTCCAGCGTGCGGTTGGCGATGGTCAGGGTTTTCGGGTGCTGCGCGGCGAAGTGCGTAGCGCACAGTTCGATCATTTCGCCGGCGCCGATGAACAGCACATGCTGTTCCGACAGTTTGTCAAAAATACGTTCGGACAAGCGCACCGCTGCCGCTGCCATCGACACGCTATGCGCGCCGATCTCGGTGGTGGTGCGTACTTCTTTCGCAACCGCGAAGGTGCGCTAGAACATCTGGTGAAGATAGGTGCCCAGCCCGCCGGCAGCTTCTGCCTGCCGCCCCGCGTCTTTCATCTGCCCGAGAATCTGCGGCTCGCCCAGCACCATCGAATCAAGGCCCGACGCGACACGGAAGGCATGACGTACTGCTTCATCTTGCGGCAGCGCGTACAGGTAAGGACGCAGATCCGAGTAAGGCAGCTTGTGATAGTCAGCGACGAAATGCGCGGTGGCATCCAGTGCGGTATCGATGTTGCCGTCGTTCGCGCTCGCGCCGTAGATCTCGGTGCGGTTGCAGGTAGAGAGGATGGCGGTTTCCTGAGCCCGTGAGGTGTCTGCCGTATTGCCGAACCAGGCGCAGGCCGACGCCACCGCCTGACCTAGCTGGTCAGCCGGGAAGGCCACCTTCTCGCGAAGCGAGACCGGTGCCGTGGTGTGGTTCAGGCCGACGGCGAGCAGTTGCATGCAGGCTCTATCAAGGGAAATTTAACTATCCGTATTATAGCCCCGGAAAAAGAGCGGTTATTCGCCATTGTTCGGCATTATTCGGCAATCTGCTCCAGCCGGTACCCAAAACTGTAAACCGGGACCAGCCGGTAGCCCGATTCCGGCTTCAGTCCCAGCTTGTTGCGCACCCGGGAGACGTGGGTGTCCAGCGTTCGTGATGACAGTTCGGCATCAGCCGACCAAACCGTTTCGTGAATATAGGCGCGGGATAGCGGCCGCCCGAGGTGCCGGAAGAACAACAGTGCCAGCTCGAATTCCTTCTGGGTCAGCGCGACCGAACGCCCCTGAACTTCGACCTGCGAGCGGCCCGGCAGAAATTCATGCTGCCCGAAGGCGATGACCTCGCGCGAGCGTCCGGGACGGTATCTGTCCAGCAGCAGCTGCAGGCGCAGCAGCAGCTCGTTGCGCCGCAGGGGCTTGAGCAGCACGTCGGCCGGGGAGGAGGCCAGCCGGGCTCTCGCTGCATCGCCCGGTGCCCGGCTGCAGATCAGCAGCAGCGGGAGTTCAGGCCAGTGCTCTTTCAGGTCGCCCAGTAATTGCGCTCCTTCAGCATCGCCGGGCCAGTGGAGCAGCAGGAGATCGGCTTCCTCGTTCGTCAGGAGCGCGCGCAAGGCCTCATGCCGCCCAACGCCTGACGCCTGATGTCCGGAGGTCTTCAGAAGACTTTCCAGCGCCTTGCGGTGTTGCGGATCGGGATCGAGAAGCGCAACGCGCATGATGTCGGGATTGTCGGGTCAGGAAAAACGATGGAATTGTAAAACTGCCAAGGCTTTCGCGCCTTCTGCTTTGTATTCGAAGGCAATAGTTCACTGATGCGGGGTTGAAGTCAACGCAGATTCAAACGTCAGGGACAGAATGTGCGGGCGATGGTGTGATAATGCGGCTCACAATCACTCAACCAGAACAATAAATCCCATGATCCTTGAACTCGCAGACATCCAAATCCTGCCCGGCAAGCAAGCCGAATTCGACGCCGCCATCGTGCACGGCGTGAAAGACGTCATCAGCCAATCCACAGGTTTTCGCGGCTATAAGATCAACAAAGGTATCGAATCCCCCGAACGTTATGTGCTGATGATTTTCTGGGACACACTGGAGAACCATACCGTCGATTTCCGCGGTTCCGAGGCCTTCACGCAATGGCGAGGCATCGTTGGCCCGTTCTTCGCGTCGCCGCCCAAGGTCGAGCATTTCGAACTGCTGGACAAATCGGCCTGATGTAGTCATTTGCGTGGTCGTGACGCCACGCAGCGGCTGTATCAGCGATGTACTAATTGCGGTTTTGCCACGATGATCACGGCCCATGGCTGCCCGACAGTTGGTAAGCTCATCACCTAATCATTCAATGCAGCAGATTCGTGATGCAGCCTGCCTCTGGCGTGCCGGCGCGCCTATTCGGTCTTTTTCTCGAAGGTGTCTCTCGTCCTCAGCGCTTTGCTGAAGGTCTGCGTTTGCTCGCAGAGTCACTGTGCTTAGAGCAGGCAGGTGTCAGATTGTGGGACAGGCGCGGCAACTGGGCCTGTGTGCGCGATGCCCGGCGCGTCAATCGGGGCTGGCATCTGAGCGCGGATGACACGCCCGTACTGCATCCCGAATGGCGCTGGCTCGCCTCCACACTTGAGCCCGGCCGGTGGCAGCGGTTCAGAGTGCTGCATGACCGATCCCATAGCACTGAGATGGATAAGCAGAGCGCCCGCGCGTCCGACACGTCTCTGGGATTACGTCTGACGATACAGAACGGCGCCGAGGGGTTGCTGCTACTGAGATATCCCTCCTCGCAGACCCCGGACACGGATGCGTTGCCATCGCCCTCAGGAGAACTGATCAAGGCCATGCAATCGGCGATGGAGCTGACCGTGCAACTCCGGCAGCTGAACCACAGACTCGCCTGCTCGCACATGCTGCTCGATGCGATACGCCTGCCCCTGATGCTGCTTGACCCCTCGATGCGTCTGCTGGCGGCCAACAGTCACGCGCAGCCACTGATGCCGCGCACTGCAGCCGTATCAGGGAAACGACGCATCAGTTTGCTTGGGGTCAGTGGTACAGAATTTTCCAATGCGGTGCGCAGTGCGTGCGAAGTGTCGCCTCGCACTGCAGGTTCCGTTCTGAGGGGGAGCAGCGAGCCTGAGCGACAGATATTGGTGCTGCCTGTCTTGATGCGTCATTCGGGAAGGGCCGAACGCGCTGCGTTGATCCTGGTGCATGGGCTATCTGAACAAGTCGAGCCGCAAGGCTCCGTCAATCAGCTGCTGCAGCAGGTGTACAGTCTGACGCCCGCCGAGGCGCGCCTAGCCATGCTGATCCTGGACGGACAGTCGCCGGGTGATGCGGCCAGCAAGCTGAAAGTCAGCGTCACTACCGTCCGTACGCAGCTTTCCTCCATCCTCAAAAAAACCGGCTCACGCAAACAGGCTGAGCTGATACGTCATCTGTCACCGCTGATGGTGCTGGGCCAACATCCACTCGCACGCTGAACACCCTCTAGTACAACGCCCTACATCAAATGAAGGATGTGGGACGCCACCCTCCTGCCTAACATCGACCCGATGCTGATGCCCTGTCTTAGCAGGTTTGTCGGCGCCACGGTCAATTCGGCGAATATCAACAGGAGAGATGGATGGTTACTCAGATGACAGTCAGCACCGATGCGCAAGACTACGTACCCGGCTCATGGGTGGAAATCACCGCCACAGGTTTTGATCCTGGCAGTACCGTGACCTTTCAGGTGCAGCATGCCGGCGATTCCGGTGCTGACGGTATCTGGGGAACGCTGGATGATGTAATTGTCGATCTGGGCGGTGAGGGGCATGACGGATGGAGCGTCACGGATGGCGGCGAGTTCGATCTGGATGGTGCAGCCAACGGAACCGTAGTGACCTCGTGGTACGTGAATCCGGATGATTCGCTGAACTGGCATTTCTTGCTGACAGCGATGGCGGCTGGGCAGCAGACGGCGAGCGCGGGGTTTACTGACAGCGCTGGAAGCTACACTCTGAAATGGTATGCATCAGATCCGGCGATCGATAAGGCGCCTTACTTGCCTACCTACGAGAAATTGTCTCCAGGTTTATATATCGCAGGCGGTTACATTTATCCGCTGAATAGCGCGGATCCTCCAACCGATAATCCCCTGGATGAGGCGGTCACTTACGGATCAATTTTCAACACCCACAATCTTGATGCTGTTACATCGCTGGCGCCCAAAGACATGGCGCTCGGTCAGATCGTGCCCTTCCAAATGGAAATCAAAGTCACGGGCGACACCACAGCTGAAAATGGAGTGATTACATTTACTTCGGAGTGGCTGGCCAAGACAACAAGTGGTGGCAATTTTGGTTTCGATACCAATTACAAAGTCATTGCAGCTTTTGTCGATACGGGAGATGCAGGTAATCAAGATTCGGGAGTTCTGGCTAGCGTTGATCAATTCCAATCAATTGTCGTGAATGGCGGTACCCATAACGAAGCAATCCTGGGAACTTTTCAAGTCTCTGGTCTGGATAATGGCGACAATGTGATTGTCGAGATTTGGGTCGTATTGGATGACACAATTCCGGAGGGCGCTACTGGAAACGTGCAGACGAGTTTGTTCAGTGCGCGTACTGGCGCGATCGACGGAACCGGAAGCACGATCAGCACAGGAAATCAGACAGTACCCTTACTTCGAGTACAAGAATTTTTCTCCAGCGACGCAGACATATCTGTCATCAAGAGTGATAGTGTCAGCGCGACCACTAATGCGACTGACCTCACAAGCGGCAATGATGTCGATCCCGCCAATCTGAAACCAGGCGATACCTTCACCTACACCATTCAGGTCACCAATAACTCGACAACCACCGTGTCCAACGGCATTGTGGTCACCGATACTCTCGATCCTAATCTGACATTTGTGTCGGCGACACTAGGAGGTACTTTTAGTGATAACGGCTCTGGAGCCGATACAGTGATCTGGAATTTGACATCTCTAAGTCAGGGAGAAAGTCAGCTTCTTCACGTCACCGTAATAGTCAATGATACGGCGTCTACCAGCAGTGCTGCTGATTTGATGAACACAGTGACTGTCACCTCGATCACCACAGATCCCGACACAGCCAACAATACCAATACAGAGTCTACAGATCTGATCACAGTAATTAAGGCCCTGCACATCGAGAAGAGCGCGACGCTGGCCGATGGTGGCGAGAAGGCAGACTCGACAGACGACCTGATCAACTATCGGATGGAGGTGACGAATACGGGCAATTCGGCCATTGCCGGAGTGCTGGTGTCAGATGCGTTCACCTCGAACGAGGCGCCGGTGCTGGCGGGCATCTACAACATTGGCGATCTGGATGAAGATAGTTTGCTGGACGTGGACGAGATGTGGTTGTACACAGCCAGCCATCAGGTGACACAGGAGGAGCTGGATTCGGGGGCGCCGATTGTGAACACGGCAGTGGCTTCGGGGATGGATGCAGCGTCAGATGACGATGATGCTGCGGTTGAGGTGTTGCAAGCCAAGGACCTGCACATCGAGAAGGATGCAGTATTAGGTGTTGTAGGTGAGAAGGCCGATTCTACGGGCGATGTGATCGTGTACTTCATGACGGTGACGAACACAGGCAATGCAGC
>JACCDH010851892.1_pt1 | contig 33100 bp, 31 predicted proteins | sample 7442481 | NCBI WGS metagenome assembly JACCDH01 (sample SAMN15323433, study PRJNA562643) | freshwater metagenome | isolation source: river surface water | place: USA:Blue River Watershed | collected 2017-08-15
GAAAAGAAAACCCTCTTTGCCATACCCGCCATCACCACCACGCTTGCCATTGTGGTGAGCTTGCTGATGACGCCCATCTTCACCGCCAAAACCGTCATGATGCCGCCCCAGCAGCAGCAAAGCGGTGCGGCTTCAGCGCTGGCGAGCTTGGGCGGCTTGGCTGGGTTGGCGGGTGCGGCTGCGGGTATCAAAAGTCCGGACGAAATGTACATTGCCTTCATGCAAGGCGAAACTTTGCAAAACGAAGTCATCAAAAAATTAGATTTGCAAGAGCGTTACAACGCAAAAACCTTGGTCGACACCCGTAACGCACTCAAGGGCGCTGTCAAAATAGCTGCAGATAAAAAAGCTGGCCTGATAACCATTGAGGCTGACGACAAAGACCCCGAGTTTGCAGCCAAGCTGGCAAACATCCATGTAGAAGAGCTTCGCAATCTCATCGGCCGCTTGGCGGTCACTGATGCGCAGCAACGCCGCGTGTTTTACGAGCAGGCCATCAGCAAAACGCAAGCCGAGCTTGCCGAAGCTGAGTCCAACTTTCGCGCCGCCAAAGAAAAGTCTGGTATGCAGGTCACAGCCGTTATTGCTGAAAGTGGTGTGCGCGCCAGCGCGGAGTTGCGCGGCCAAATTGCCGCCAAGGAAGTGCAAATGCAAGCCATGGTCCGCTTTGCCACCCTGCAAAACCCTGATGTTCAGCGGGTGGGCAGCGAGCTAGCTGCCCTACGTTCGCAGCTTGGCAAGATAGAGCAAGGTTCGGGTGTGGATGATAAAACATCCCCTATTCAGCAGCTGGCTGTCAAAGCATTTAGGGACATCAAAGCCCGCGAAGCCATGATGGGAGTGCTTTTGGCGCAGTACGAGTCAGCCCGTGTTGACGAAGCCAAAGAGGGCCCGCTGATTCAGCAGGTCGATGTGGCTGTTGCGCCAGAGCGCAAGTCAAAGACAAAGCGCGCCAGCATTGTGTTGGTGGCTGCGTTTGCTGGGTTGTTCTTGGGCGTTTTGGTGGCTTTTGTGAGAAGATCCATTAAAAATGCCTCCTCGTCCCCGGAGGGTGGTGCCCAAATGGCCAGGCTAAAGGATGCCTGGCGTATCAAGCGAGTCTGATTCGTAGGGCATCAAAATCTCTCATCAATTTGATCTTTTCATTGTCGGATACACTAAAATGTGTTCAACCTCGAACAATGTTTCAGTTTCACCATTTTGAGTCATTGCAATGATCTCAATGTGGCGGTAGCGTGCCTAAAGAAACTCAAGTGACAAGCCGTCAAAAAAATCTGCAAGAAGATACTTACTTTAGGGTCATGCGCATGCTTGAGGCTAATCCTGACCTAACTCAACGAGAGTTGGCAGATGGGCTGGGAGTAAGTGTGGGCGGCTTGAACTATTGTCTAAAAGCGCTCATTCAAAAGGGCTTTGTTAAAGTGAACAACTTTCAGCAAAGCAATAGTAAGTTTGGCTACGTTTACTTACTAACCCCGGCTGGGGTTAACGAAAAAATAAGGCTGACGACGAGATTCTTGCAAAGAAAAATGCAAGAGTATGAGGCCATTAAGGCTGAGATTGAGTCTTTAAGAAATCAAGCTCAAGTTGTGGAAGCGGGCTTGGCTAAAGCTAATGCATCACAGTCTTGAGGCTTTCAAAGCTCGACATTGGGGTTTAGCGGGCTTCAGAAGATAAAAGTTAAGAATTCATGAAAGTAGCAATTGCAGGGACAGGGTACGTAGGGTTGTCAAATGGAGTCTTATTGGCACAGCACAACGAGGTTGTTTGCTTGGATATCGTGCCAGCCAAGGTGGAGATGCTCAACCGCAAAGAGTCCCCGATCGAGGATATCGAGATAGAGCATTTTTTAAAGCATAAAGCCTTGAACTTTCGAGCCACCCTCGACAAGCAAGAGGCTTATGAGGGGGCGGACTACGTCATTATTGCCACCCCTACGGACTACGATCCCGAGACCAACTACTTCAACACAATGTCCATTGAGGCGGTCATTCAGGACGTCGTTGCCATCAATCCACAGGCGTTGATGGTCATTAAATCTACGGTTCCCGTCGGATATACCATGCGAGTCCGTGAGGCACTGGGCACGAAAAACCTCATCTTTTCCCCGGAATTTTTGCGCGAAGGCCGGGCGCTCTACGATAATTTACATCCGTCGCGCATCGTCGTAGGAGAGCAATCATCGCGTGCTGAAAACTTCGTCAGCTTGCTCAAGCAGGGTGCAGTCAGAGAAGACATCCCAACTATATTCACGGGTAGCACCGAGGCCGAGGCCATAAAGCTTTTCGCTAACACTTACCTCGCTATGCGGGTATCTTATTTTAATGAGCTGGACACTTACGCTGCCATGCACGCGCTCGACACCCGCGAGATCATCGATGGTGTTTGCTCGGATCCGCGTATCGGCAGTCACTATAACAATCCCAGCTTTGGCTACGGCGGCTACTGTCTTCCAAAAGACACCAAACAGCTGTTGGCTAACTACCAAGACGTACCGCAAACGCTGATTGAGGCAATTGTTCGTGCCAACACCACCAGAAAAGACTTTGTGGCAAACCAGGTGGTGCAGTTGGCCGAAGCTCATGCCGCATCAACAGGCAAAAAGCCCGTTGTAGGCGTTTACCGCCTCATCATGAAGGCTGGCAGTGACAACTTCCGGGCAAGTGCCATGCAGGGGGTGATGAAGCGAATCAAAGCCCAAAACGTTGAAGTCATAGTACACGAGCCTGGCTTGCAACAGCCCGAGTTCTACCGCTCCCGTGTTGTGAACGACCTGACAGAGTTCAAGCGACAAACAAGTCTAATTATCGCAAACCGGCAAACTGGAGCTTTGCTTGATGTGCAGGACAAGGTCTATACACGTGATATTTTTGGATCTGACAATTAAAATCTAGACAGGAAGCAAAATGCGTCAATATGAGTCAACAAGACGTGTTCTAGTAACCGGAGGAGCCGGATTTTTGGGTAGCCACCTTATTGATCGGTTGCTCGACAGAGGCGATGAGGTCATTTGCGTTGACAACTTGTTTACTGGCTCAAAACGAAATATTGAACATGTACTCAATCATCCAAGATTTGAGTTTTTAAGACATGATGTAACCTTTCCACTGTACGTGGAGGTCGATCAGATTTTTAACCTTGCATGTCCCGCTAGCCCCGTCCACTACCAGCATGACCCTGTGCAGACCACAAAAACAAGTGTTCATGGAGCAATCAATATGCTGGGGTTGGCTAAACGTGTCGGTGCTCGTATTTTTCAAGCTAGCACAAGTGAGGTCTATGGTGATCCTTCAGTTCATCCACAGCCTGAGGATTACTGGGGTAATGTTAATCCGATTGGCATACGCAGTTGTTACGATGAAGGTAAGCGCTGCGCTGAGACTCTTTTTTTTGACTACTTTCGCCAGTATAAAACTGATATCAGAGTTGTTCGGATATTCAACACTTATGGTCCTCGCATGCATCCGAATGATGGGCGTGTTGTGAGTAATTTCATAGTGCAAGCCCTTCGAGGTCAAGACATCACCATATACGGCGCTGGAAGTCAGACTCGTAGCTTTTGCTACGTAGATGATCTTGTAGATGGATTTATCCGATTTATGGATTTATCCGATAAAGATAGTAATGGATTATGCTTTCCTGGGCCAATTAATCTAGGGAATCCGGGCGAGTTCACTATCAAAGAATTGGCAGAGAAAATAATTGAGCTAACAGGTTCTTCATCAAATTTAATTTATCACCCCTTACCATCTGATGACCCTTTGCAGCGTCAGCCTGATATCACCCAAGCAAAAAAATATCTGAGCGGATGGGAGCCTAAGATTCAACTAGATCAAGGTCTGTTGAAGACAATCGAGTATTTCGACAAGCTACTCATCGAAGCCAATTGATTAGTTTGAATATGTTAAAAAATTCCACAATACTCATTACCGGCGGCACGGGGTCGTTCGGCAATACTTTTATTCCCATGACGTTGGCTAAATACAGGCCTAAAAAAATCATCATTTTCTCACGAGACGAGATGAAGCAATGGGATATGGCCAAACAGTTCCAGGGCGATAGTCGTGTGCGTTTCTTTATCGGTGATGTGCGCGACAAGGAGCGCCTTTACCGAGCACTAGACGGTGTGGACTATGTAGTGCATGCTGCGGCCACCAAAATTGTGCCCACCGCCGAGTACAACCCCTTTGAGTGTATTAAGACCAATGTCAATGGTGCGATGAACCTCATTGACGCTTGTATCGACAAAGGTGTCAAAGGCGTGGTAGCCCTGTCCACTGATAAAGCCAGCAGTCCCATCAACCTGTACGGCGCCACAAAGCTGACATCAGACAAATTATTTGTGGCTGGCAATGCTTATTCTGGTGAGCACGGGACCAAGTTTTCGGTGGTGCGTTACGGCAATGTGATGGGCTCACGCGGCTCGGTCATTCCGTTCTTTTTATCCATACGAGATAAAGGCGTGCTGCCCATTACAGATGAGCGAATGACTCGCTTCATGATCTCTTTGGAACAAGGCGTCGAGTTGGTCTGGCATGCGTTTGAAGATATGGTGGGCGGCGAGATTTACGTCAAAAAAATCCCGTCCATGAAGGTGACCGACCTGGCCCGCGTTGTTGCCCCCGATTGCAAGCAAGAAGTGGTTGGCATTCGCCCAGGCGAGAAGCTCCATGAGCAGATGATTGGCGCCGAAGATGCCTACTACACCTACGAATACCCTGAGCACTTCAAAATCTTGCCCACCATTAACGAATGGGGTCGCAGCCCGGAGCGCATCAAAGACGGCAAGAAAGTCCCCGAGGGCTTTATCTACTCCAGCGATAACAATGGCGAGTGGATGACAGATGCACAGCTGCAAACCTGGATGAACACTAATCGCGAAAAAATCGGGGCCATTTGATGATTCCTTACGGTCGTCAAGACATCTGCCAAGCCGACATCGACGCGGTGGTGGCGGTGCTGCAGTCAGACTTTTTAACGCAGGGCCCCCAAGTCCCGCTGTTTGAGCAAACCGTGGCTCAGCACGTCGGGGCCAAACATGCCTTGGCCGTGAACAGTGCAACGTCGGCATTGCACATTGCCTGTCTGGCGCTGGGCCTTGGCCCGGGGGATTGGTTCTGGACCACGCCCGTAACCTTTGTGGCCTCGGCCAACAGCGGCTTGTATTGCGGCGCCCAGGTGGACTTTGTGGACATTGACTCTCGCACCTACAACCTCTGCCCGCAGGCGCTGGAGGCTAAATTGGTCAGCGCTGAGAAAGCGGGCCGCCTCCCCAAGGTGCTGGTGACCGTGCACCTTTGTGGTCAGCCTTGCGACATGGCGGCTATCCATGCGCTGGGCCAAAAATACGGCTTCAAAATCATTGAAGACGCCTCTCACGCCATCGGCGCCAAATACAAAGGCAGCTTCATCGGCAATGGTCTCTACAGCGACATCACTGTGTTCAGCTTTCACCCCGTCAAAATCATCACTACGGCAGAAGGTGGCATGGCGCTGACCAACAGCGATCAATTGGCTGAAAAAATGGCTCTACTGCGCAGCCATGGCATCACCAGAGACCCAGCACTAATGACCCATGCGCCCGATGGCCCTTGGTACTATCAGCAAATAGACTTGGGCTACAACTACCGCATGACCGAGATGCAAGCTGCTCTGGGCGTGAGGCAGATGCAACGACTGGACGCCTTTGTAGCCCGACGGCACGAACTGGCCCGCCGCTACGACCAGTTGCTGGCCGACTTGCCCTTGACCACACCGTGGCAACATCCTGACAGCTATTCGGGCCTGCACCTTTACGTTGTCCGCCTGGAGCTGGGCAAAATCGGAAAAACACAGCGCCAAGTGTTTGAAGCGCTTCGCGCGCAGGGCATAGGCGTCAACCTGCACTACATCCCAGTGCATACTCAGCCACATTACCAACGCATGGGCTTCAAAGCCGGGGACTACTCGCAGGCAGAACAGTACTACGCCGAGGCCATCAGTTTGCCTATGTATCAAACCTTGAGCGCCGAGCAGCAAGACCAGGTGGTGAAGGCGTTACAGGCGGTGCTGCAATCATGAGGCTTGCGGTCATACCCGCCCGCGGTGGCAGCAAACGTATACCTCGCAAAAACATCAAGCCCTTTGGCGGCTTACCCATGATCGCGTGGTCCATCAAAGCCGCACTGCAAAGCCGGTGTTTTGATCGTGTTATTGTAAGTACTGACGATGCTGAAATTGCCCAAGTGTCCCAAGCCCTCGGGGCAGAGGTGCCCTTCATTCGTCCGTCCGAACTGTCTGACGACCACACTGGTACCATTCCCGTCATTGCTCACGCCACTCGCTGGCAAAACCAGAACGGGGAACTGGCGCACGAAGTGTGTTGTATCTACGCGACCGCACCCTTTGTTCAAGCTGCGGACTTGCAGCGCGGGCTGCAAACTCTGCAGACCACAGGGGCTTTGTATGCCTTCTCGGTCACGAGTTATTCCTTCCCTATCCAGCGGGCGGTGCGAATTACGACAGAACAACGGCTAGAAATGTTCCAGCCCGAACACTTTGCCACCCGCTCACAAGACTTACCCGAGGCTTGGCACGACGCCGGGCAGTTTTACTGGGGCCAAGCGCAAGCGTGGTTGGAAGGTAAGCCGTTTTTTAGCCGCGACGCTGCGCCGGTACAACTACCTCGCTACCGTGTTCAAGACATAGACACCCCCGAAGACTGGGAGCGTGCTGAGTGGCTGTGCAAGGCCATGCAGGCGCAGGCTACAAGCTCTTCACCATGAATGTCACTTTTCGCTCTGACGCATCCATCCAAATCGGTACGGGTCACGTCATGCGCTGTCTGACCTTGGCAGATGCGCTTGCCTTGAAAGGGGTGCAATGCACATTCATTTGCCGAGAGCACGATGGCAACCTGATCGAGCATATTCGTAGAAAAGGCCACGGTGTATACGTCTTGCCCTTGGGCTACGGTGCAGACACCGATCTTGTCCACGGTGCGTGGCTGGGAGCAACGCAGGCGCAAGATATCCAGGCGTGCTTGCCTGTATTGGCCGAACTGCAACCAGAGTGGCTGGTGGTAGACCACTATGCGCTGGACGCTCGGTGGGAGTTTGAGGCAAGCAAGATTTGCACTAAGTTAATTGTCATTGACGACCTAGCTGACCGCGCCCATGTTTGCAACCTTCTGCTAGACCAAACCTTTAGACGCGATGCCAAAGATTACCAAGCGTTGGTGCCAGAAGCCTGCACTTTGCTGTGTGGTTCCAATTACGCTTTGTTGCGCCCCGAGTTTCCGGCGCTGCGGCTCTACAGTTTGCAAAGGCGGAAGCATCCTCAACTCAAAAACCTGCTAATCTCAATGGGCGGAGTGGACAAAGACAATGTGACCACACAAGTGCTGAGCGCCTTACGTGGCTGTCATTTACCCGATGATTGTGCAATTACCGTGATCATGGGGGCAACAAGCCCTTGGTTGGCCGACGTGCAGCAACAAGCCCAAATCATGCCTTGGCCGACCACTGTGAGAGTGGGTGTCAGTAATATGGCAAAACTAATGGCTGATAGCGACTTGGCAATTGGGGCCGCGGGAGCAACGTCTTGGGAGCGGTGTTGCTTGGGCTTGCCTAGCATTTTGGTGGTATTAGCTGCGAACCAGACTTTAATTGCCGAAAGACTGTCAAATGCGGGGGCGGTCTATAAGATGGAGACTCCAGAACTCCCGCATTCATTGCCGCAAATAACAGCGTGGCTTGGCGAGCATACGGCATTATCTTTAATGTCCTATTCGGCTAGTCAAGTTTGCAATGGCCAAGGCGCAGGTCATATGACCAGCCACATCATGAGAGAGCAATGAAAATCACATTGCTGTGCAGTGATCTTAATCATCCAGTAAACGCTTACCTCAAGCCCTGGATGGATGCGCAGCAAGGCGTCCACGAGGTTGAACTCGTGCAGAGAAAGAGTCAACTTTCTGGCGGGGAATTACTTTTTTTGATTTCATGCTCTGAAATCATCAAGGAAACTGATCGTAGTAAATATCTGGTAACGCTTGTTTTACATGCCAGTGACTTACCCAAAGGCCGTGGCTGGAGCCCCCACATTTGGGAAATTGTGAACGGCGCAGAACATATTACCCTGTCGTTGCTGGAGGCAGAAGATAAAGTAGATAGCGGAAGTATTTATGCAAAGCGCCTAATACCCGTGCCAAAAGATGCGCTATGGGATGAAATCAATCATCAACTTTTTGCAGCAGAGATAGAGCTTATAGATTTGGCAGTAAATCAGTTTGAGAGGCTAACAAAAGTAGTGCAGACCAATGTGGAACAGGCCAGCTATTATCCCAAGCGAACTGTGCAAGATAGCCAGCTGAACCCGCACCAGACAATCGCGGAGCAGTTCAACCGTATAAGAGTTTGCGATCCCAATAGGTTTCCAGCCTTTTTTGAATTGCATGGTAAAAAATACAAACTCACTTTGGAGAAACTCGATGACTAAGCGCATCAGAATCAATGGCCGCGTCATAGGCGATGGAGTAGATCCCTATGTGATTGCAGAAATGTCAGCTAACCACAACGGCAATTTAAATGTTGCATTACGTATCATTGAAGAAGCTAAAAAAGCGGGTGCGGACGCCATCAAAATACAAACCTACCGACCAGATACCATTACGCTAAAGTCAGACTTGCCGGACTTTCAAATCACAGATGGCTTGTGGGCAGGGAGGTCGTTGTATGACCTGTACGAATGGGCATATACGCCCTGGGACTGGCACTTACCCCTGTTTGAGCATGCACGCAAGCTGGGTATCACCATTTTTAGCTCACCGTTTGACAATACGGCTGTAGACCTGCTGGAAGACCTTAACGCCCCGGCCTACAAGATTGCCTCATTCGAGGCAGTGGACTTACCACTCATCAAATACGTGGCCAGCACGGGCAAGCCCATGATCATTTCAACCGGCATGGCCGACGCTGAAGAAATTCAGGAAGCTATTGATGCTGCGCGCCAAGGCGGTTGCAAAGAATTGGCTATTTTACATTGTGTCAGTGGATACCCCGCCCCTGCAGAAGACTACAACCTGCGCACTATTCCCGACATGATCGAGCGCTTTGGTTTGGTCACTGGTCTTTCAGATCACACACTGGATAACACAACAGCCATCACCAGCGTGGCGCTGGGAGCCAGGATCATTGAAAAACACTTTACCCTAGACCGTAGTGGCGGCGGACCGGACGACAGTTTTAGTTTGGAACCTGCAGAAATGGCCGCGCTTTGCCATGGTGCCAAGACCGCGTGGCAAGCCTTGGGGCAGGTGGACTATGGTCGCAAGTCTAGTGAGCAGGGGAGCGGAAAATTTCGACGTTCACTGTACTTCGTCAAGCCACTGAAGGCAGGCTCGCATGTGACCATTGATTCTGTTCGCAGCGTGCGTCCAGGGTTCGGTTTAGCGCCCAAGCAATTGGAAGCAGTGGTGGGATGTGTCCTTAAAACGGATGTCGATTACGGCATGGCTGTCTCATGGGACCGTCTAAAGCAAAAGGGCGCGTGATCAATGCCACTTGCCGCGGCTTAATGGCTGACTATCAGGGTATTTCAGACAGAGGCTTTGAGCTGCTGAAAGCTCTAAGTCACTGCGGTTGATCCGTTATGCTTTAGTGCCCCCATTATGGGATATCGCTGTACTTCATTTATCGAACAAAATCAACAATCTCGGCAAAATCTTAGAGATTGTTGAGCATAAAAGTTAGATGATAAATGTACATTTTGTTAATGAGATCTTGCATATAAATTTAAAAATTTAAGGTATTAAATTTTCCCCAGCGCTTTAGCAATCAATTAAATAGCAGTTAAAAATTTCAAGAATAAAATAAATGATAAAAAATAAAAATATACTGAAATTGTTCTTAATATTAAATAAACGGCAGAAAATATATTTAATAAAGTTGATAGCTTATTCAATAATTGCTGGGCTGCTCGACCTTCTTTCAATAGGTCTAATAATTCCATATTTAGGAATTGTAACTGGCGATAGTATAAAATTTACAAAAGTTACTCAGAGGTTGTCGGAATTTACAACAAATAATGAAATGTCTCTTTCATTTGGGGTGGTTACTACAATATTCTTTACTATAATAGTCATCTCTGTGATAGCTCGAATTGGTATATTGAGATATAGTACAAAAATTACTTTTAGAATCGGTGCAGAATTGGCTCGCGACTTGATTCAAAAGTGGATATTGATAGACTATCAGGAAAAAAAAGAAGCAGATAGTGCTGAAGTGGTCGCGTTATTAAATACTAAAATCAATGACATAATATTAAATGTAATATTCCCAACTGTTACATTGGCTAGTGCAACCATCTTTTCAATAACAATTTCAATTTATTTATTTTATCTTTTTCCGGATTTGTCCATTATTGTTGTATTGACTGTATTGGTGTCATACGCCGTGTTGGCCATGGTTCAGAAGAATAAAATTGCCGCTCTATCCAAAGTTGTGGCCAACTCCCAGCATAGAGCTACAAAAATATTAATTGATATATTAATGGCAAACAAGGAAATAATAATAAACAAGAAGTATGACTCATTTGCGGGTCGGTTTAGTGAAGAAAGCCAAAGCTACCGAAATGCTCAGGGATATATTATGTTTGCGGCATATTCACCCAGGTACATAATTGAAGGTATTGGGATTATTTTGATGATGGCAATCACTAATATGCTTATCTTAGAAAAATCTCCTGTCGAAGTGTTCGCTGTAATAGGTACAATAGCGTTGGGCGCTCAAAAATTATTACCAAACTTGCAACAGGCTTATTCGGCAATAACTCTCATTAACGGATCAGATAAGACTGTTGTAGATTTTTTGAAAATATGGAAAGAAGTTCCTGTTTTGAATTTCAACGGACAATCATCTTTTCTTGAATACCGGAGAAATTTTGGTCTATCTATCAGTTCATTTGCTTTTAAGAACACTGAAGTATTGCGAAATAGTAATCTTGTGGTGTCCAGAGGCACTTCTGTTGCTCTAATTGGGCCCTCAGGGGCTGGCAAAAGCACTGCAATAGATTTATTGCTCGGATTTCTGTATTCTGAGGGAGTAAGAATAACAGTAGATGATATAGTTATTACGTCGGAATATCTAGAAAGTTGGAGAAATCTTATTTCATACATTCCGCAGAGCATGTATGTCTACGACGCAGATGTCATTAGTAACATCACATGTTACGGACCTAATTCGATTGACTTGGCTAAACTTGACTTAGCGTTGGAATTGACTGGCATCAAAGATAATTTTAATTTTTGCCTTTCAACATACGCGGTGGGTGACAATGGGGCCAAACTCTCGGGTGGTCAAAAGCAAAGAATAGGTTTGGCAAGAGCCATATATTCTGAAAAACCGATCATGATTCTAGATGAGGCCACAAATGCTCTAGACACGTGGACAGAAAGAAATATACTTTCTCAAATTACTTTGTTGAAAGGTAGAACATTATTTGTGGTAACTCATAGACTTGAGATTTTAGATCTTTTTGATAAGATTGCGTTTATAAATAGTGATAAGTCTATTGTTTCAGGATCCTTCGGCGAGCTGCTAGCTTGTAATGCTGAATTTGCGAACTTTGTAGCATCCACTAAAAACCAGTCTAATATTGATTATAAAGGATAATTTTGATGGATAAGAATTTTGGTATCAGTGTTAAATATATTTACTCGGCCTGCATAGTGACTTCGACTAAAGATGTTTCTGTACTTCATGATCCTTGGTTCACGGAGGGAATATATGATGGGGCCTGGTATCATTTTCCAAAAATCAATAATCCATTTGAATCGATAGGTGATGTCGATTATATTTATATTTCTCACGTACATCCGGATCATTATGATCCACGTTTCCTAAGGGAGTATTTTTCCATATATGGTGAAAAGCCAATTTTGATTGCTTCCAGAGAGCCTAACCATCTGCGAAATAAAATGCGAGCTGATGGCTTCAACAGCGTTGCGTTAGAAGAAGCGCTTATGGTTAATAGAACAGAAATAACAATCATACCTCATGATACGGAAAGTTTATCTGATTTGGACTCATTGATCATAATGAAATACAATGATGGAATCAAGTTGCATGTTGTTGTTAACACTAATGACATAGTGTTTGATGAGGGGATTCTGAATAAATTGCAAATGGTGGCCAATGAGCCCGATATCCTTTTGTGTGGTTACACTGGCGCTGGCCCTTATCCTCAAACGTACTTTGATTTGCATGATCCTTCGATTTTAGAGGAGGCAGATAAAAAGCGCCGTGCATTCTTTGAGCGATATTTGTATTTGACTCATAGATTAAATGCAAAGGTAAATATTCCATTCGCAGGTAAATATTTATTGGGTGGGCATCTCACACACCTTAATAAGCACAGAGGAGTAGCAGATGCAACAGAGATTTTGGCATTTGATCCTAAGGCTGTTGTCCTTGCTGATAATGGAGGATATATAAATACTTCATCGTTAAAGCCGTCAGCAATGAGAACAGTTAATTATTCCAAAGAGGCGATTGTTGAGCGTGAGAGGGAAATATGTGATAATAAAATGAGTTACGAGCGCTTAATAAACGAATCTGAAATATATCAACTGCCATTAAAGCGCTTATTGTTTTTGGCCTCCAAGAAGGCGAAGGAAATGTCGAAATACCCCGCTGATTATTTCTTTGTCATTCAGCTTCCTGGGGGTGAGTTTGTTGTGATTAATTCAAATATTTCGGATGTCGCGCCGATATATTTCATTGATGCCATTCCTGATGATCTAAGGCCGCGAAGTGAGATTTATATTGACCCTCGATATTTATTTGGTCTGCTGACCAATGTGTATCATTGGAATAATGCAGAAGTGGGCTCGCAATTTACTACACGCAGATTCCCCAATGTTTTTAACCGCAATGTACAGTCGTTTTTAAATTTCTTGTCGGTTTAATTTTTGAATTTATTTTGTTAATCTTCTGGACAAACTTAAATGAAACTTGTTATTCTAGCTGGTGGTCTCGGTACTCGAATTTCCGAAGAGACGCATCTAAGACCTAAGCCTATGATCGAGATTGGCGGTCGTCCAATTCTCTGGCATATCATGAAGACTTATTCCGCTCATGGCGTTAATGACTTTATCATCTGCTGTGGGTATAAAGGATATGTGATTAAGGAGTATTTCGCGAATTATTTCATGCACATGTCAGATATCACCTTTGATATGCTGGACAATCAAATGCATGTTCACCACAAAAAGGCTGAGCCTTGGCGTGTTACATTGGTCGATACTGGTGAAGAAACCCTCACTGGTGGACGTCTTAGGCGTGTGGCGAATTATGTAAAAAATGAAAATGCTTTTTTCTTTACCTATGGGGATGGAGTTGCTGATGTGGATGTGACGGCCCAGCTCAACTTCCACCGCCAACATGGTAAGTTGGCCACGGTTACAGCTGTGCAACCGCCAGGTCGATATGGTGCCTTGCTACGCGATGGCGACTCTGTCGCAGGATTTCAAGAAAAGCCCCCTGGTGATGGAGCCTGGATTAACGGAGGTTTTTTTGTACTCAGCCCTAAGGTAATCGACTTCATCGATGGCGATGGCATCTCTTGGGAGGAAAAGCCCTTGCAGATGCTGGCCTCATTAGGGGAGCTCCGGGCTTTTGAACACAAGGGTTTTTGGCAGCCTATGGATACACTTCGCGACAAAACTCATTTAGAACACCTTTGGTCCTCCAACCAAGCCCCATGGAAAATCTGGGAATGAAGTTATTTGCTGAAGTTTATCGCGGGAAGCGTGCTCTTATCACAGGACACACTGGATTCAAGGGGAGTTGGTTGGCCCTTTGGCTAAACGAATTGGGTGCAGACGTTTTCGGTGTCGCCTTACCACCAGAAACTTATCCAAACCATTGTAGTCTTTTAAAGCTGCCAGCTAAAGAATATCTACTCGACATCCGTGACCCTCACGCAGTAAGTCGCGCTTTTTTGGAGGTTAAGCCTGATATTGTTTTTCACCTTGCCGCCCAACCCTTGATTAGGCGATCTTACCGTGATCCGCTCGAGACTTGGTCCACCAATGTCACAGGCACTGCGAATGTATTGGAAGCCTGTAGGCACACCCATAGTGTTCGCGCTATCGTAGCCATCACTACAGACAAATGCTATGAAAATCGGGAATGGCCCTGGGGCTACCGCGAGACTGATCGCCTTGGCGGCCACGATCCTTATAGTGCATCAAAGGCAGGTTCAGAACTCGTCGCTGCCAGCTATCGACACGCCTTTTTCAACTCCGGGCGTGCCCCATTGCTCGCAACAGCTCGCGCTGGTAATGTGATCGGTGGTGGAGACTGGTCTGAAGACCGTTTAATCCCTGATTTAGTGCGTGCTGTGGCAAACGGTCAATCGCTTGAGATTCGTTCGCCCCTTGCCACACGCCCTTGGCAGCATGTGCTTGAGTCTCTTAGTGGCTACCTGTTACTTGGTCAACGACTTCTCCAGGAGAGCAAAGCCTGCGCCGAGGCTTGGAATTTTGGCCCAGAACCTGAGGGCAATCGAACAGTATCAGAAGTGCTAGGCGAACTTAACGCGCATTGGCCAAGCCTGCGCTGGCACGTTACTGACAATCCTCAACCCCATGAAGCCACACTACTGTACCTCGATAGTGCCAAGGCTCGAAGCAAACTCCATTGGCAATCGGTCTGGAACTTCGAGACTGCGATAAAAAAATCGGCATGCTGGTATCGTGATTGGTTGGAAGAAGGCAGGGCGACAAGTCGCGAACAATTAGTGGATTACATCACTGCTGCGGTGCAAGCCGAGGTGGAATGGGCAAAGACGTGATACTGCATTCCACGCCTATCCCTGGCCTCGTAGTCGTCGAAACTGTGCCGCACATCGACCATCGTGGCGCTTTCGCCCGCCTGTACTGCGAACGCGAACTTGAAGGGCTTATTGGCCCGCGAAAGATCGTGCAAATTAACCATTCCCGTACTGAGGCCATCGGTGCCGTACGTGGCATGCATTATCAGCATACGCCACATGCGGAGATGAAGATGGTGCGCTGTCTCAGGGGCAGGGTGTGGGATGTCGCTGTCGACTTGAGGCGCAACTCCCCTACCTTCCTAAATTGGCATGCGGAAGAGCTGACGTCAACTAACTCCCGCATGATGGTTATCCCCGAGGGGTTTGCTCATGGCTTTCAAGTCCTAGAGCCAGTGAGCGAATTGCTCTACTTGCATACGGTCTTTTACACACCAGGTGCAGAAGGTGGTCTGCGGCATGATGACCCTCGGCTGGCAATCAATTGGCCGCTTGCCGTTACCGATCTATCCCCCCGCGATGCTGCACACCCATTTATCAACTCAGATTATTATGGAATTGCCCTATGAAGTGCCGCCACTGCGCAACACCGCTTACTCATACTTTTCTCGATCTCGGCTTTGCACCACCGTCTAATGCCTATCTAAACAAGGCGGATCTTTCAAAACCGGAGAAGTATTATCCCCTCAAGGTCAAAGTCTGCGGTCATTGCTGGCTTGTTCAAACCGAAGACTATGCGCAAGCCGGTGAGCTCTTCAGCCCTGACTATGCCTATTTCTCAAGTACCTCCAGCAGTTGGCTGGCGCATGCCAAGTCCTATGCCGACCAGATGACTCAACGTCTCGGGCTCAGCTCGGACAGCTTGGTTATCGAGGTCGCCTCCAACGATGGTTACTTACTCAAAAATTTCCTCGCAGGTGGCATTCCATGCCTGGGTATCGAACCCACAGCAAGCACTGCAGCGGCCGCAGAGCTGCTTGGTATCCCTGTTCTGCAAGAGTTTTTCGGCGAAGCCCTTGGCAATCGCTTGGCGGCCGAAGGCAAACAGGCCGATCTCATCTCTGGCAACAACGTTTATGCTCATGTTCCAGATATCAACGACTTCACTCTAGGTCTCAAGCGTGCTCTAAAGACCGGCGGCACCATTACCCTTGAATTCCCACACGTGAGGCGTCTGATCGAGCGCACCCAGTTCGACACTGTCTATCACGAGCACTTCTCCTATCTATCGCTCTATACGGTCAACCGTATCTTTCATGCAGCTGGGTTGCGTGTCTGGGATGTGGAGGAGTTGCCCACACATGGGGGAAGCCTCAGGATTTACGGTTGCCATCAGGCGGATCCTCGTTCGACAACAAATGCGGTTGAAGCAATTCTGCGGCACGAAGAGGAATCAGGGCTACAAACCCTTTCGCCTTACACCAGCTTTCAGGATCGAGCCGATAAGGTCAAAGACGACTTACTCGATTTTGTCATCCACCAAAAGCGTGCAGGAAAAACAGTAGTAGCCTACGGCGCTGCTGCTAAGGGGAATACGCTACTCAACTATGCAGGGGTCAAACCGGATCTCTTGCCTTTTGTTTGCGATGCCGCACTCGCAAAGCAAGGCAAGTTCATGCCGGGGAGCCACATTCCTATAGTGCCTCCGCAGGCTATTCAGCAAGTGAAGCCTAACTTCGTCTTAATACTGCCTTGGAACATTGCGGATGAAGTCATGAAACAAAACTTATTTATCCGAGAATGGGGCGGTAAGTTTGTAACCTCGGTTCCGGAGTTGGTCATTCAATGAAACACCGCATCCATTACACAAAGCCATCAATCACAGAACTTGAAATCCGTTACGCTACGGATGCTGCCGCAAATGGCTGGGGAGATCAGTGCTACGCCTACATCGACCGTTTTGAAGAGCTCTTCAAACAGCATCTGGGGGTGAGCTATGCCATCGCTACATCCAGTTGTACAGGCGCCCTTCATATGGGAATGGCTGCGCTGGGTATTGGCCCAGGCGATGAAGTAATCATGGCGGATACCAACTGGATTGCTACTGCGTCCCCTATTGTTAATCTGGGGGCGAAGCCAGTTTTTGTAGATATCCTGTCAGATTCTTGGTGCCTAGACCCGGAGAAGGCTGAAGCGGCCATCACCCCTCGCACTAAGGCAATCGTAGCAGTGCACCTCTATGGTAATTTATGTGATATGGCTCGTCTTCTGGCAATCGGCAAAAAGTATGGCATTCCAGTCATTGAAGATGCTGCCGAGGCGATTGGCTCCGCATACCACGGCAAACGAGCCGGGAGCATGGGCAAGTTTGGTGCTTTCTCGTTTCATGGCACCAAAACGCTGACCACCGGTGAAGGTGGCATGTTTGTTACCAACGATGCGGATCTATACGAGAGGGTGCTTACCCTGTCGAATCATGGTCGAGTCAGAGGACAGACCAAGCAATTTTGGCCGGATCTTGTTGGTTTTAAGTACAAGATGTCTAATATACAAGCTGCGATTGGTTGCGCTCAGATGGAGCGAATAGATGATCTTATTACGCGTAAAAGAAAAATCTTGGGTTACTATAAAAATCAATTGGCAGACTTAAATTGCGCAACTTTAAATCCAGAGCCCGTAGGAGTGGAGAATGGTGCTTGGATGCCGACTGTGGTTTTTTCTAGAGAATCAAATATTACGCGAGAGAAGCTTCAGGCGGAATTTATAAAAGAAAATGCTGATGCGAGAGTATTCTTTTGGCCTTTATCAGGGCTATCAATTTTTCCATCGGTGACATCAAATATTAATGCTTGGGATATTCCCGGCAGAGCAATTAATCTTCCTAGCTATCACGACATTTCAAATCATGATATGGAAAGAGTTGCTAATGTCTTGATTAAATTAGGCTCCGAATAAAGGTGGTCAGATGAGAGTGATATTATTTGCTGATGGATATGTCGGTGGTGAAATAGCTAATTATTTAATCAATCACTATCCTAGAGATTTGGTAATGTTAGTTTGCGCCGAAAAAAATAGTATCTACCAACTCGCACAAAGTAAAGGTATAAAAGTTTGTGACTATAGCAAAGAAAAAATTTTTTTGAATGAGCTAAGTTGTGATTTGGGAATACTTGCATGGTGGCCTAATTTAATAAAGGAGCCGTTATTAAGCATGCCGAAGTATGGGTATGTAAATACACACCCAAGTTTTTTGCCTTACAATAGAGGGAAGCATTATAATTTTTGGGCGATAGTTGAGCAAGTTCCTTTTGGTGTAACTCTTCACTTTGTTGATTCTGGAATTGACACCGGGGACTTGATAGCTCAAGCGTCTATAGAGTATGATTGGTGTGATACAGGTGAAACACTTTATAAAAAAGCCCAAGCAGAAATTATTAAGTTGTTTATTGAAAACTATCATCTAATCCGTATTGGAGAGTACGCAAGAAAACCTCAGGATATTAATTCTGGATCTCACCATTATTCATCTGAGTTGAATGATGTATGTGAGATTAAGTTGGATGAGAAATACCAAGCTCGTGATTTATTAAATTTGCTCCGTGCTAGGACTTTTCGAGGGCATCCAGGTTGTTTTTTTTTAGATGGCGGGCAAAGATACGAAATTTCTTTAACAATCAGAAAGGTAGATTAAATGAATCAATATGAAAATTTTAAAAAAGAGTGCGAATTAGAAATTGTGGAAATGGGGCTTAATGCAGGTTTATCTAAACTTTCTGCAGATTGGATTTCGGCGGCAAACCAGATTAAGTACTCCTACCATTTTGAGTGGCTTGGTCGTCCAGTTATTCAGTATCCACAGGATATTGTTGCGATGCAGGAGTTGATTTGGCAGGTTAAACCAGATCTTATTATCGAGACTGGTATAGCTCACGGTGGATCCCTCATTTTGAGTGCATCTATGTTGGCGTTGTTGGATATGTGTGAAGCAATGAAATCAGGAGCGCTGCTTGACCCCAATAAATCGAATCGTAAGGTGTTGGGATTGGATATTGATATTCGCCACCACAATCGAGAAGCGATTCAGGCTCATCCCATGTCATCCCGCATCCAGATGATTCAGGGCTCCAGCATTTCTCCAGAGGTTATAGATCAGGTGAAAGCTGTGGCTGCGAACTATCAACGCGTATTGGTTTGCCTTGACAGCAATCACACGCATGACCATGTGCTTGCTGAGCTAGAAGCTTATGCGCCACTGACCAGCATCGGCAGTTATTGTGTGGTTTTTGATACGATTGTCGAAGACATTAGTAATGCTACTTTCATAGACCGACCTTGGGGGCCAGGCAATAACCCTAAAACAGCGGTGCGGGAGTATTTGAAGACTCATTCTGAGTTTGAAATTGACAAGAGCATTGATTACAAACTTTTGATATCTGTGGCACCGGACGGCTATCTTAAGCGGATTGGTTGATCGAATGGCGTGTAGGCGGTGCTGCTGGTGGAAGCGGCGTCCGCGTGAAGTACGCTTTCAAATTTAATGGTGCGCTTCTTTCAAGCATAAAGGTGAAAAATTGAACACTAACCATGAAAAAGTATTTTTTTGCAAACGATGCGTAGTTTCGACCTTGCGTCCAACTTCAACCTTAGAAGGTAAGCATACGCGCAACGAAAAGAAGCCGACTACGCGCTTCGATGAGAGCGGGGTGTGCGATGCCTGTCGCTGGGCGTTTATCAAAGACACGGAGATCGATTGGAATCAACGTGAGAAGGAGCTTGTCGAGCTGTGCGACAGGCATCGCAGCAACACCGGGGATTGGGATGTTGTCGTGCCAGCTAGCGGCGGCAAGGACTCGATGTATGTGGCGCACTTGCTAAAAAGCAAATATGGTATGAACCCGCTGACGGTGACCTGGGCTCCGCATCTGTGGACGGAGACCGGCGTGCGCAACCATCAGAACCTTATTAAATCCGGGTTCGACAACATCCTGGTCAGCCCGAACGGGAAAGTGCATCGGATGCTGACGCGGCTTGCATTAGTCAACCTCGGCCATCCGTTCCAGCCGTTTATCTTTGGTCAGCGTTCTGTGGGCCCAAGAATTGCCTTAAAGTATGGCGTGAAGCTTGTGTTCTATGGGGAGAACGTTGCCGAGTATGGTAACAGGATCGAGGACAATTACATTCCCACAATGGATCCGCAGCTCTATACTTGCTACGACGTTGATAATCCAAATACGTTACTGGCCGGGGTGTCAGTCGAGGACCTCAAAAAAAAGCACGCTCTCACACGCTCCGACCTTTTAGTGTACAAATCGCCCTCGATGCAGGAAATCGAGGCGGCCGATCTTAAAGTTCACTACATGAGCTACTATCGGAAGTGGGTTCCGCAGGAAAACTACTACTATGCGATGAAGCATACCGCGTTCGAGCCCTCGCCTACGCGCACTTCCGGCAGCTATTCGAAGTACTCCGGCCTGGACGACAAACTCGAATGGTTACATTACTACATGATGTACATTAAATTCGGTATGGGCCGCGCAACCGCTGACGCAGCCCAGGAAATTCGGTCCGGCAAAATAACACGCGAGGAGGCGGTCGCGCTCGTGAGGAAATACGATGGAGAGTTTCCTCAGCAACACCTAAGCGATTTGCTCGAATACACCGGGCTGACCGAGGGTGAGCTGTTTGCTGCAATCGACAGCTTTCGTTCGCCAGACCTATGGGAGCGGTGCGACGGCGAGTGGACTCTTAAGCACAGCATTTAAAACAGTGCTTCAGAGCTATATCATCTCGGGGGAGTATGTGCCCGCTATGGCTCTTGGCAATATCATGTGAGGGTCGTGCTAAGCCTGTGCTTGCGTTGTTCGATTAGAAGATTTCTCATTATGGTAAGCTATATTGAACACGTGAAGGTTGCTGGCAGGAAAACTGGCGGATGGCACCGGACAATCAGTTGAATCTCGGAAGAGCAAATCAAATTTTGTAATTGATACTGATATTCATAATGCTTTTGAATGCTTTGGCGCCTAACGGCTACTTCAGATGTTATTCCTGATCATTTTTTCTTATGGCGTAGTTAATGACAAAAATAATCATCCCAACCTACAACCGGTCAACTAAGCTAGCCCGGACTTTGGAGTGTTACCACTCCTTTGGGCCCAAGTACTCGCCTGCAATCGTAGTGCTTGACGGGAGCGATAACGAATACAGGGCGCAGAACGAGAGGATCAGCAGGGCATACTCAGCTGTAGAGTATGTGTCCAGACCAGGCTCCGGATTTATCCCTCGGCTAATTGAGTATCTAGAGCAGCACCAAGGGAGCGCGCCGGTTTGCCTTGGCACGGATGAAGACGTCTTTCTGCCTGAGTATCTGACGTTAGCGACTGAATTCTTAAATTCTCATCCGGACTACTCGATGCTACTGGGGAGGTACATTACGTTTCTTCGCCCGCTGGGTCCGCTCAATAGGCTCTCGCATCAGCGCGATGTGATCACTGCGATCGACATCAACCAGGAGGACATGAGCCGCCGCATATCGTTGTTGGCCTGCGCGATCGCCGCCGGCTGCTGCCCGGTCTACTGGGGTGTCCGCAGGGCCGATCACCTGCTGGAATCGTTGAAGTGCCAAAGCAAATTGTACTTCCAGAGCAGTCAAGAACTCATTGATCAGATCCTGCTGGCGTATCAGGGCAAGATCAAAATTAGTCATCTGCCGATGTTGCTACGTGATGAAACCAATCTGGAGTATGTTTATACCGAAGACCGTCATGATCATTTCAACTACTTTCCGCCTGAAGAATATCAGCTGTTCATGAATCTGCTGGCCGAGTTAGGCACAGACGACCTAGCGCATGCCGCGACAGCGTTTACAGACAGGTATTCACTAGATTACGTCGCTGCTGGAAGCCCGTCTCTTGCTGTGCAGTCCCATAAAAAGACTTACGCAAAGTACGAGCCCATTAGGTCTGAGGACAAAAATTTCTTCTACCGCTTGGTATTTGGCTTCATGAGGGGGGCAACTATCCTCGCTGAAATGTTGACGGCAGTCCGGGAGATCAAGGTGCTGAAACGCATGTACAGCGATGCTACTCTGGACATCTTTGTTAGAAAAGTCAAATCGAATCAGCTTTCGTGACCAGACATGCAATTCACTGAGGATAAAACACGGCTTGAGGTAATTGTTCCTAAGAGGATCATTGCGCGCCTGGATGTTAAGAATGGGCGAGTCGTCAAAGGGATCATGATGGAGGGAGTACAGGCCGTCGGAGATCCTGTTGAGATGAGCATTCGCTATTATGAGCAGGGTGCCGATGAGCTCATATTGCTGGATACCGTGGCGTCGCTCTACCAGCGACTCGAGCTGCCGCACATAATTAGGGATATCGTCCATGACATCTTCATCCCCGTTTGCGCAGGCGGAGGCATCGCATCATGCCAGGATGCCGAACGGTTATTTTTCTCGGGCGCAGACAAAATCTGTGTCAACACGGCTGCGGTACACAATCCACAACTGCTGGTACAGCTGTCCCGTGAGTTCGGTGCGCAGTCTGTTGTGCTCCAGCTAGACGCGAGATTCTTGAGGGGCAAGGGGCGGGTGTTTTACAACAGCGGCCGGGACATGAGCGAACTCGATGTCGCGGAATGGCTGGATATTGCACAGAGCAGCGGGATCGGTGAAGTGCTGGTTACCTCGATAGAAAAAGACGGAACGGGGCAGGGGCCCGATCTGCCGTTGATAGATCTGGTCAAAAAGCACGTCAAAGCCCCCTTAATTTACGGTGGTGGCGTTTCACAATCAGAGCATGTAGAGGAAATTCTGTCCGACAAGAGGATTGAAGCCGTGGCGCTCGCCAGCTATCTGCACATCGAAAAGGCGAGCATTGACCAGCTCAAGGTGAGCTTGAATACAAAAGGGATTGCAGTCCGCGGGGGCATTCGGCAATGAAAATCGGCGTTATAAGTTGCGGCGGTTCGAATGTGACCAGCGTAGTCAATGCGCTGAGAAAATCTGGCTACGATAGCAGCCTGCTCACCACTACTGATCGAGAGGCCGATTTTCTCATAATGCCCGGCGTGGGGGCTTTTGGTGCGGCCGTCAAGCGGTTGGATAACGGCGGGTTTTCAGAGTACATCCGACAGCATGTGCGCGCGGGAAAGCCTGTCATCGGTATCTGCCTTGGCATGCAGATCCTGTTTGAATCGAGTGAGGAGGACGAAAAGGCTGCGGGTCTTGGGATATTTGAAGGACACTTCAGCAGGTTGCTTGCGCATCCATCGCCGGAGCTAAGGTCTCCACCCAACATAGGCTACAGCTACGTACGCTTCGCGACACAGGACGGCAGCAACGTGAGGGGTAATTATTCCGACCTCGACGGACACTATTATTTTCTTCATTCGTATGCCTTGAAGCAGGCAAGCGGATCGATAGATATCTGCGGCACTGCGCAATTCAACGATGAGAAATTCATACCGTTCGTGATGCGGGCGAATGTGTGCGGCATCCAGTTCCATCCCGAGCGCAGCGGTATGCCTGGATTGAACCTGCTGGCGCGCACGATCGAGGCTTTGAAGTAATGCGTGTCGGGATTGCCAATCCTTATGCCTACCGCCCTCATGTGGGTCATATGGTATTTCTTTTCCGCCAGTTGGAGAAGCTTGGGCATCACATTTTTTTTATGGGTTGCAATGGATCGCTCGACAACTGCAACTCCAAGCTCAAAAAAAAAGGAGTCGTTCGAAAGTTTGAGTGTCTGAAATGCCAAGTTGGTGGAATTCAATCTTATTTGAAAGTTTGTCCCGAAAGATTGGATTTACCTATTCGGCTTGATGCAGATGTTATAAAGCTGGGAAGGGCATTATCGTACTCTTCGGTTGCTACGGCACTGCAGGTTGAGCACGTATCTCAAACTGATGAGCTGGATTTTCAGTTGCTCCAGGATGAACTTCAGGATGCGACTGCCACCGCCCTCCTAAATACCCAGCGGTGGATTCGCGATAACGATCTCGAATGTGTGTTTGTTTTCAATGGCCGCTTTGATTTGACTCGTGCCGTCGTTGAGGCCTGTATAGCCGAATCGACCCGTTTCGTGTCGGTCGAGCGTTCATGGTTTGGTAATGGATTGCAACTGCTGCCCAACGAAAATTGTCTAGGATTACGAAATTTTCATGACATGTGTCGGCATTGGGCTAAGTTGCCGTTAACGTACGAGCAGGCCGCGAAAGCCAGTCAGCTGATCACACGAAGGTTGAACAGGACATCAGTCGGGGAGTGGAAGCAATACAACATCGACACTATCTCAACTTACGGCAGTAAAAGAATCAAGTACCTGTTCCTACCGAGTAGTCAGCATGAGTGGCTAGGGCACCAGGACAGATCTTTTGAGTGGCGGCATCCGGTGGATGGACTTGAATATTTATTCAAGAAGCTTGGACTGCCGATGAGCGACCTTGTTGTACGTGCACATCCTGGCTGGGCTATGAATATCAAACACTATGGACGTAATCGGGCGTCTGAGTTCTATCGTAACTGGGCAACTAGGGTCGGCGCCGAGTTTCTGGAGCCGGATTGCAATATCGACACCCATGAGTTAATGAAAATCTCTGATGTGATTTTGGTCAACGGCAGTTCAGCTTCTATGGAAGCCGCTTGGCTCGGTAAACCGCTGTTTTCTTTTGTCCCCGCGGCTTTCACGTCCAGTGGAATCTCAAAGAACCTTTTCAGCCGTGCGGATATCGACAGCCTTTCGAGTTCAGCAATTCAGGCGCTGCGCGGTTTGAGTGGTACTTTGGTGGATACCCGGGAACAATGCCGACTCGCGCTGAGGTATATCTATTGCGCGAATTTCCGGCTGATGCAATTCGTAGATGCAGTCACCAGCACCAATCCATTTACCTTCAATGTGACAGAGCCGGGTGACCTATCTGGTCTTGATTCGTTAGTTCGTGAGGGCAAGCTTCAGGAGAACGATCGAGAGTGTGGCGTCGACGATGCAGAGGAGGGGGAGGTAGTCGAAGCTATTCTTTCGGGGAATATCCATGCCCTTCAGCGTGAAATGAACGTGAGCTTGAACGCGAAAGGGAGTCCGATCCCGCGCCGCATGGCTTACAGATGGCTCGATATACTCAGCACATTTAAGAGGATCTAGCTGTATGGCGATATTAAAAGCATTCTTGGAAAACCCTGGATACGTTTTTGTTAGGGGTGCTGGCCGGTTCAGTCTCGTGCGAAAGTTGGTCACAGACACCAAGCGATTGCTGGGACACAAAAGGGCCCAGCAACTTCAGCGCGAACTCACGGCGAGAATTGAGGACTCGCTTTTTACAGGGATTCAGCTCGAAGAGTACATGCACAATCTCAATACTTCGGGCTGTAGTTTTGGGTTACAGCTTCCTCATGACGTTGTCGAGGAGATACGAGCTTACGCTGAGTTGAGCCCTGTATATGCTTTTCGTGATCCAAAATTCGGTTTCCTGCTTCAGGATCGCAAGCAGGCTGAGGGTCTGCTTGGCAGGGAGATCTTGCTCGCGCAGTATTTCAATGCTCAAGAAGAGTGTCCGGCTATATCGAGGATCGCCGAGGACCCCTTGCTCAAATTGATTGCGCTAAACTACATAGGATCGGTTCCAAAATATTTAGGCGCGACACTATGGTGGACATTCCCAGTAAATCCGAATCGTGCGGATCAGATGAAACACGCCCATTTTTTCCATCGCGACATCGACGATTTTAAATTCTTGAAGTTCTTTTTTTATTTGACAGATGTAGATGCGGGTGACGGCGGGCACTGGGTAGTTGCTGGTTCACACAGGAATGCGCCCAAATTAAGCATTAAAGATCACTTTATGACACGCAGATTCGAGGACGAAGAAATCAATAAATATTACGAGGATGCTGATACTATTGAAGTGGTTGGGCTAAAAGGTGCAGGCTTTGCGGAAGACACTCTGTGTGTGCACAAGGCAGCCACACCAACACGAAATCCGCGCTTGATTTTACAACTTCAGTTTGGTTTATTTGATTTTGTCCCGCAAAACGACAAGCGCTCTCTTAGCGAATTACAGCTAATCTGTTGATCAACCTTTATCCAACAGGATTTCTTGTGAATAAGCTGATGATGCCGCTAAGGACTTCTAAGCAGTTTCAGCTTATATCAAGTATTTGGATCGGCTTATCAATTTTGTATCAGATCTATTTTTTCGAATTCACAAATGGTAACTTAGTGGGGGGGGAATCGCAGCGCTTATTTTTAAAATCTGTCTTCACGTTGTTGTTTACTCTTTCGGTAAGCGAATATCTTTCATTGAGCGCTTTTTTCAGAAATTTATTCTACAAATTGCCGATCCTTTATGTTGTCACTACTATCTGTTTGCTGGCTCCATGGCTCACATCTGACTACCTTCAGGCCTTGAACATAATTTTTTTCTTGCCGATTATGTTCATCAATTGGAGTAAAGATGGTGGTGAAAAACTCTTTACCATGATATGGAGGATAATAGCAATGACCACCTTTGTTCAATTAATAATGGATCCAATATTTAAAATATATTTCGATGTTTTTTGGACTAACAAGGCTGTAATTGGTGGGATGGGTAATCCGAACGTCTTCGGAATATTTTTGATAGCGAGTGGTTTAGCCTGCGAGTTTTTAATAACCTCGCGGTTTAGACATTTCTCCACGTTGTTTTTCTTTTCAACTGCCCTAACAGGCTCACTAGTGTCATTAATTATTGGATTTTTTCTTATCGCTTTTCAAATAAAAAAATATTTGAAAAAATCGCCAATAAGGACTATGGTATTTTTAGGGCTCATATTGATTTTATTTAATATGATTATGTTTGATGAATATGTTATTGATGAGATCAGGCCGCTTAGTCATGCAATGGATAAATTGGGTGGTATTATTGATTTTAGTTCAAGTAATGATGGCACAGGAACAAGTTCCTTGTCTATTCGAATGGAGTATCTTTTTGAGGGCTTAATGTTGATTGAAAAATCACCTCTTTCATTAATTTTTGGGCATCCAGATTTTCTTCCTATGTACAATGGCGATGGACTGTGGACTTCATTTTTGGTTTCTTATGGTTTGCCGTTAACTCTTTACTTCTTGATGGTCAATCTTATTTTGATTTATCGAGGAATTAGATTGCAGGCTTCTAGTTTTAAATTCTCGAGTGCTGTAATTCTTGTAAGCATATCTTTCTTTGCGACTAACAGAATATTGGATTATTGGCCTGCAGCTCTCATATATTTTTTGGCCTTTACCTACCTAAGCAATAGAGTGGTAATACAGAGAGAGATTATAAAATAATCCAAATGGTGGATAAATTTAATTATTCAATCAAGTTTTATCAACTTCTTTAAAGCCACTCTTTCTAACGGCAAATGGGAGCAAAATACCTGACTCATTGCTTTGTTACACGGTTTGGGCTTTTTTCCCTCAGGCCAGCGCGTTCAGGCTTGAGCGCTGGTTGTTACCTCGACCCGATCAGACTTTCTGAAGATATGGAGTTTTAAGATTTACATACATAGATAGATGTATGTTTAAGGGAATACTGATGGGACTGGTTTTCATTGAAGCCAGCCTTAGCAAATAACAAGAAAACTTAATAACATGTACAAAAAACCAACCGTTTCAGTGGTGATTCCAGCGTATAACTCGGAAAAATACATAGCTGACGCTATGAATTCAGTCTTGGGCCAGACATACTCGGATTTTGAAGTTCTGGTGGTGAACGACTCGTCTACAGATAAAACTGAGGCTATTGTTGAAGAATTCGCATTAAATGACAAAAGAGTTTTTTTAATTAACTTACTCGAAAACATGGGGGCTCCTGCAGGTCCTAGGAATATTGGTGTACAGCGAGCCCGAGGGCGGTGGATCGCGTTTCTCGATGCCGATGATATCTGGCACCCATGCAAACTGCAGCGGCAGATAGACCTGCTGGAGAAAACTAATGCTCGCTTCTGCTCTACAAAGATGGTTGATTTTGTTGAAGCGAAGCAGTTGTCTCTTTCTGATGCACGAATAGACCAGTATGAGTGGATCAGCTTTCTGAGTCAGCTGATCAAGTTCCAGACTCCTACCTCAAGCGTTTTAGTGGAAAAATGCTTATTAGAGCGTTATCCCTTTAATGAAAGCAAGATTTATAAAGCTCGGGAGGACCTTGATTGCTGGCTTCACTGCCATGAGGAAATAAGCCGTAGTGTTAAAATCACTATGCCGATGATGGGATACAGGATCACTCCAGGGCAGATATCTGGGCGGAAATGGACGATGTTTATACGCCATTTATATGTTTTGTGGCGGTATCGCTTCATGTCGGGTAGATCGTTATGTGTAGGTGCGATACCACTAACGATCTGCCACTTTGGACTAGCCATTTACCACAGAATAATCAAAAAAAGCTTGTAGTCTAGAGCCTGATGAAAATACTTGTAACTGGAGCAAATGGATTCATTGGAAGTGCTTTTTGCAGAGAAGTCTTGGCACGAGGCATAGCTGTATGTGGGGCCACGCGGAAACCCTGCGATTTGCCCATCGGTGTCAGAGGCTTTGTGGTTGGTAACATTGATAGCAGCACAGACTGGCGAGAGCCACTTTCAGGTTGTGACGTTCTCACTCACTTGGCGGCTCGAGTGCATGTGATGGCAGATACTGCTATTGATCCCTTGATCGAATTTCGTCGGGTCAATGTACAGGGCACCCTAAACCTGGCGCGGCAAGCCGCCGCTGCGGGCGTGCGGCGTTTTGTCTTTGTAAGCTCCATCAAGGTCAATGGTGAGGCAACGCAGTATGGGCAGCTCTTTACCCCAGGCGATGAACCTTCGCTGCTGGATGACTATGGTATGTCCAAGTTGGAGGCTGAGCAGGGCTTGCGTGAGGTCGCACTGCAGACTGGCATGGAGGTTGTAATCATTCGGCCTCCGTTGGTCTACGGTCCAGGCGTGAAAGGTAACTTTGCAACTATGATGCGCTGGTTGCAGCGTGGAGTGCCCTTGCCTTTAGGTGTTATTCACAACAAGCGAAGCCTGGTGGCGTTGGACAATCTGGTTGATTTGATTTTTACATGCCTCACGCATCCTGCCGCTGCGAATCAAACCTTTCTGGTTTCAGATGGTGAAGATGTATCTACCACCGAGTTGTTGCGCCGTATGGGCCAAGCCATGGGCCATCCGGTACGTCTGATCCCAATACCAGTCGGGTGGCTCAAGCTGGTTGCCACGCTAGTCGGCAAAAGGGAATTGGCGATGCGCTTGTGTGGGTCTTTGCAAGTTGATATTTCTCAAACACATAAATTGTTGAACTGGTCTCCATCTGTTTCATTAGAGGAGGGGTTGCGGCGGACAGCGGCAAGGCTTTGATTGCCGCGCTTAGCTCGAAAACTAAAGGGTGTATAGTCGGCTGTTTGCCCTGGTGATCGCGGTCTAGCGTAGACGACCGAAAGTGTCTGTGAATATTAACTCTGACCAAGGGTATCCATTTGGCAATGACGGATTCAGTCGCTGATGCAAAGACAACTCGTTGAGACCCGAATTAGCAGTAAGCGCAACAGATGAGGCAACAAGGCGAGCAAGTCGTTACGCAGTTATTTGAAAAGTGAACAAAAAAAGTAGCAAATTTGGCTAACGGTCGTAGAATGCAAGTAAAAAATCATCAACCACAACCATTAAATCTTCAATCGTTTACAGAGTCAAGGCATCTCGAATAACTGAGTCATTATGAGTTTGAAAGACGCAAATAAATTGAATATGAAAATTTCTCAAGAATTTAATTTTAATGTATAATAGAATACTAGACCTATAAATAAATGTATTTAATATTATCTTTGCCACTTTCGCTTTTGGCACTATTAGTTGTTCAGCAAAAAAATAAATTATTTTGGGTGCCATACTTATTTTTCCTTATCGGTCCTATGCTGACTTACTTTGGGGTGATACGAGTACTCACCGGATTTAATGGAAGCGGATTGGTGGGAGGGGCTACATTTGGGATAACTTTTTATACTGTTTATATTGCCTATCAAATATCCAAAAATAGAGAATCAATAAGAAAATATCCAAAAAAATTCATAGTTTCGACAATAAATCCTTTGTACCTTTTTAGTGGTCCAATACCAATAGAATTTCCAATTAACGCTACTAAATTCAGTTTGAAGAGACTTTTAAAAATATTAAATATCGTCAATTCTGATTTTGTTCTGGGTTTGTTCTTTTCTAATATATTGGCACCTTCACTAACTCCATATTTCTACCTTAAAGGCAGCGAAAATATAATAGATATATTCCTGTTCGGACTAATTTTTGAGTTGTATGTCTATTTTAATTTTTCTGGCTATTCGATGGTGGCTTGGTCTTTGATGCGCTTAATAGGTATAAAGGCACCCCGAAATTTTAGGCAGCCATTCGGAGCTAATTCAATTGTTGATTATTGGCAGAGATGGCATACGTCATTAAGTAGAATATTAAAAGAATTATTTTTCATAAAAGTAAAACCAATCTTGGGCTTATATGGCGCGGTCTTCCTGGTTTTTATTTTTTCCGCGATGTGGCACGGAATTACTATTAATTTTTTCCTTTGGGGTTTATTTCATTCGATTTTGTGGTGCTTGGCATATTTCCTTAATAAGCTCAATCTTAAGGTCATTAATTACATTTTATTGATATTTGGAATTATAGTTGGAAGAGTGATTTTTTCCGAAATTGACTGGATGAAACTCTCATTAAAATTATCGATTATATTTGACTTTGCTAAATGGAGCGTCAATAGTGATTTTATATTCTTGACGCAAGGGGTGCTGGGAAGGATCAATTTATTTTTTATTTTTTTAATTATTGGTTGGGAGGTTGCTGCGCCAGCAATTGGTTTTCCAGGTAGAGATTACAAGCATCTAAAATCTGCCTATGCTTCAACGCTAATTACTATTTATGTCTGTCTCGCATTCGTGGGCTTTGATGGGGTTCCAATATATGGAGATAGATAAATTAAAACTAGCAAGTACAATAAAGCTCGGTATGCTGGGGCTTTATAGCTTGTATATTATTATTTTTAATACAAGTTTTAATTTATATCTGCCAGAATACAAGTATGGTGATGCATTTAAGAAGAAGATTTTGATAGGTGATCATTGTATTTTATTTATAGGTGGTTCCAATGTGAGGCAGGGCATATCGGCAAAAATGAGTTCTGAAAGGATTTGTCCTGCACTAAATCTTGGTTTCACTAGTGAGTTTGGAGGCTTTGATATATATATCAATTGGCTGAAGGAAAATTTGGGTGGCAGAAGATACAGCTATGTGTTATATAGTCCAGCTCTTTTTTGGGGGCAAAAATCAATAATAGAAAAAAATCAAAACATTTTCGAATTTCCAGGAACCTCTATCTTTGCACAATTAAAAAATTTCATAAATTATGATGATGGAATGACTTTCAATTCCTGGGGTGATACTAATAATTATAAGTGTAGTTCGAATTTTGTTTCGTATGAAGTTAATCAAGAAGAATTTAGGAGTGCTAGTGCTTCTATAGTTAAAGAATTAAGTAGAAGAGTGTTGGTATTAGAAGCTACGATTAAAGTCGAGAAATTATATCTCAGGGTGCCGCCAGTATATGTCAAAACAAAAAATCAAGCTGAATTATATGCGAATTTAATTATGGAACGAATTAAAATGCTAAATGAGCTTGGGGTGGGGGTGGTTGGTTCAACTATAGTTACTACAGATAATAGTCTATTCTGCGATTCATTTCATCCGAATGCTACGGGGCGTGAAGTATTTACTAAAGAAATTAGATTGCCGTAATCAATATCTGCCCGAAAGTGCAAGCAAAATGTATAGACTGCTAGATTTCCTGTTCTCTTTGATCGGTTTGATTCTCGGTAGTCCACTGCTGCTGGCAATCTATGTAATCGCCCTTTTTGATAATGGAGCTCCGATATTTCGGCAAGAGAGAGTGGGGCGTGACCAGAAACCTTTCATGCTGGTGAAGTTTCGGTCCATGCGGAATGATACAGAGTCTGTGGCCTCCCATTTAGTTGATGTCTCGGCTATCACGCCATTAGGTAAATTTTTGCGACGAACCAAGCTTGATGAGTTGCCGCAACTATGGAATGTGCTTAAGGGTGAAATGAGTTTGGTCGGTCCGCGACCTTGCCTATTCAATCAAACTGAGTTGATCAAAGAGCGCGCCTCGCTCGCGGTCTTCAGCGCCAGACCTGGCATCACCGGTCTGGCTCAAATCAATAAGATAGATATGTCCACGCCAAAGCTGCTGGCAGTTACAGACGCTCGTATGCTCAAAGAGTTAACGGTATTCGCTTATTTGAAATATCTCCTGAAGACGGTCTGTGGCAAGGGATCGGGAGACGTGGTCAAGTAGAAATGTCCAAGGATGCTCAGTTCTTGAGTTTATTCTCCCGTACGATGGTTAATAGAACGGGAGCACTTATTGCTGTGCTCAATATCACAACCGTAATGTTGGTTTGAACGTGCTCTTTCAATATACCTCATCACAGTATCAGTTTTTGCCCATCCGCCTTTGACCATGATTTGCGGCAAATTTGCCCCAACATTTAGCAGGTCTTGTGCGCCTCCCACTCGCATGGAGTGTCCGCTGATGCCTTGCACCAAGGGTTCACTCAGCCCAGCTTTCCTGGCCAAGGCCTTGTAGATGCGTGAAATCCGGCTTTCGCATAAGCCATCGGTAATTGTTCCAGATGACCTCACCCCTCTAAAAATCAAGCCTTCGTTGATTTTTGTAGTTGATAGCCATTGATGCAGCGCATGTGTTGTCTCGGCTGACAGGTGTATCCACTTTCCACTTCCTTGTTGATCGGCTTTGCTTTTGCGAAGCAGCATTGTTGCCCCATCCTCCGCGAGCCATTAAATATCTTCAACACGCAAAGAAGTCAGCTCTGAACGTCTTCTCATCGAGTAGCATGCAACCAGCAGCAATGCGTGATCTAGCAATCCGTGAAGATCATTGTTGCAAGTAGCAAGCAATGTAGTATGCAATGTTCTTGTTATTGGGTAAGCCTGATTAGGAGACTTATCAAGCCAATAAATCCTCATTCCCACACTGAGGCATAAATTCGCTAACAGCATTTTGAAGCAAAGCGCGCAGACCATCACTATCGTTCTCGACACATACTTTCTCGACATCGCGACAAAGCTTTTCTGTGGCCTCAAAAGACAGCATCTGTTCATTAGCCCGCAAAATTCTCGGATGAGAAGTGGGCGTGACATCATCCCCTATCAGCAACTCTTCATAAAGTTTCTCACCAGGCCTTAAACCAGAAAACGCAATTTCAATATCGCCAGATGGGGTATCTTCGTCGCGAACAGACAAGCCAC
>JACCDH010788955.1_pt1 | contig 33097 bp, 39 predicted proteins | sample 7442481 | NCBI WGS metagenome assembly JACCDH01 (sample SAMN15323433, study PRJNA562643) | freshwater metagenome | isolation source: river surface water | place: USA:Blue River Watershed | collected 2017-08-15
GTTACACCTCACATAACCTTTGGGCAAAAGTTATGTCGTTTATCGTACCCCTTCGAGTACATCAAACTGCCAGGCTACGGCAGATTCAGGCTGTAACGTGGGCCGGCCGCGGATTATATATTAACCAACAACAAAAAACAGCTGTTTGTGCAGAAAATTTTGGCAAATCTGCTTTCTGGTAAATGCGTTTTAAGGCAAATGAGCCAAGGCTAAATAATCGTGCGATTGCATTTCCTGCAATCGACTCAAACAACGTTTAAATTCAAAGCTCAATAAGCCCTGAGTGTAGAGTTGTTCCATTGGCACTTCAGCTGAAATAATCAGCTTGACCTTCCGTTCATAAAATTCATCGACCAAGGCAATAAATCGACGCGCGACATCATCATTGCTCTGCCCCATTTGGCGCACATTTGACAACAACAGCGTGTGATAAATTTTACTCAGTTCCATGTAATCATATTGACTACGAGCTGACTCGCAAAGCTCTTTAAAATCAAACCAAATCACGCCTTCGGCTTCAGCCTTGTAAGGTAATTGACGGTGGGCAATTTCGACCGTTTGATTGTAGGATCGCGGCTCGATTGTGAGCGCAGTGAAATACTGTTGCAGATTAGAGTTTGCTGCCTCATCGAGTGGTGAATGGTAAATTTCTGCTTGGGTAAGCGTGCGCAACCGATAGTCGATCCCACTATCAACATTCACGACTTCAGTGAATTGATTGATCAATGCAATGGCTGGTAAAAAGCGGGCCCGCTGTAAGCCATTTCGATATAAACCGTCGGGTTCAATATTCGAAGTGGCAACTAAAGTGATCCCACGCGCGAATAAAGCTTGCATTAAAGTCCCCAAAATCATCGCATCGGTAATATCAGAGACAAAAAATTCATCAAAACAAATAATGTCGGTTTGCGCCTTAAACCGATCAGCCACCACTTCCAGCGGATTCGCTTGCCCAGCCAAAGTTTTCATTTCGTCATGAACTTTGTGCATAAACCGATGAAAGTGAATACGCATTTTGCGTTCAGTCGGCAGACAATCATAAAAAGTATCAACCAAATAGGTTTTTCCGCGGCCGACCCCACCCCAGAAATACAACCCTTTTAAAGGTTGTTGCATCGGTGATTTACCCAGCAATTTTTGCCACAACGAAGTTTTTACAGGTTTCTGCGCGAGGAAATCATCAAACAATCGTTGCAGATGCTGAACTGCATTTTGCTGAGCGGCATCAAAGTGAAAATCAGGGCGTTCCAGATCCTGCTGATATTTTTGCAATGGTGTTATCATAATGCTTGAAGTTATTTGACTCGAACCGCGATTAATTGCTGGTTATTGTAACATGCCTTACCACTGTGGATAAGAAGTTAGGTTACACTAGATGAGTATTCATTTGTTTTTGGAGTATTTATGAGTTTTTCTCTTGCTTTAGTGTGGTTAGTTGTCGGGGTTATTATCGGTGCTGTCGCCGCCCGTTTTTATAGTTTACGCCAGTTTAACCAAAATAAATTACAGCTTGAATTAGATGAGAGTAAACAGCAGTTGCAAAAGTATCGTTCTGACGTTTCCAGTCATTTAGAGACGACACAGCAACTGATGGCTCAACTGCAAGACAACTACGAACGGATTGCCAATCACATGGCTTCAACTCGCATGCAACTGGTTGATAGAGCAGGTTTTGTCGAAAAATCCGACCTCAACTATTTGTCAGCAGATGCTGCAGCGCATTTTCGTCAAACGGTCGGACAAGTGGAAGAGCGCCGTCGTAAGCGTCCTGCAGAAGTTTCGCAACAACCGCTGGATTATTCAGGCTACTCTAGCGGCTTGATGAAAACATTCCCGACAGAAAAAAAATCAGAAGAATGAAACTTTTTTCAAACGCATGAGTCTCTTAAGGCAGTATTCCTTAGGAGACAATTGCGTTATGAAAATGAAGTTATCGTTTGTCACTACGAGCATTCTTGCTGCCTTTCTAGCTGCTCAATCTTTTCATTTAGAAGCTAAAATCCCATTCTTTGGTGCAGAAAAATCGGAACAAATGCCGAGCCTAGCACCCATGCTTGAAACCGTTACCCCTGCAGTGGTGAATATTAATGTCGCCGGCAATCGTCAAGTCAGGCAGCGGGTGCCCGATGCCTTCCAACAATTTTTCGGTCAAGGCGAATTACAACGTCAGCAGCCTTTCAGTGCATTAGGATCTGGGGTGATCATCAATGCTGAAAAAGGCTATGTGGTCACCAATTCCCACGTCATCAATCAAGCTGATGAAATTCAGGTCACCTTAAAAGATGGCCGGACCTTCAAAGCGAAAAAGTTGGGGGAAGATCCTGAAAGTGATATCGCACTGTTACAAATCGACCCTGACAATTTAACTGCGCTAAAGATCGCTGATTCCGATAGTTTGCGCGTGGGCGATTTCACAATTGCCATCGGCAATCCGTTTGGTTTAGGTCAAACCGTGACTTCAGGGATTGTGAGTGCTCTAGGCCGCGGCGGTCTGAATATTGAAAAATATGAAGATTTTATCCAAACCGATGCAGCCATTAACAGTGGCAACTCTGGTGGTGCTTTAGTCAACTTACGCGGTGAGTTGATTGGTATCAACACTGCAATTCTTGGCCCTAATGGTGGCAATATCGGGATCGGTTTTGCGATCCCATCGAACATGATGAAAAACTTGGTCGATCAAATCATCGAATCCGGCGAAGTGAAACGCGGGGTGTTGGGTATTGAGGGCTCGGATCTCAATGCTGAGCTTGCACAAAGCATGAACGTCAAACAAACCAAAGGGGTCTTTGTTGGCAGAGTTACCGCTGATTCGGGTGCCGATAAAGCTGGCCTTAAAGCGGGTGATATCATCGTCAGTATTAATGGCAAAACCATTTCTAGTATGTCGGAGCTACGGGCACGAGTAGGCACATTAGGCGTAGGTAAATCTGTCAAACTGGGTGTGTTGCGCGAAGATAAACAACTCAATTTTGATGTCAAACTCACGGCGGCTGATCAAGCCAATACCAGCGCCGGTAATTTACATCGGATGTTGGTTGGCGCCAGCTTTAGCAATGGTAAAACCATTGATGGCAATGAGGGGGTGGTGGTCTCCCAAGTCGAAAATGGTTCGATTGCGGCAAGATTAGGTCTAGAACAAGGCGACGTAATTATTGGGGTGGGTCGAGTCCGTGTGACCAATATCAGTGAGCTGAGAGAAATACTAACTAGAGCCAAAGGCGTGATCGCCTTACAAATCCAACGTGAAGACATGGTTTTGTATAAGTTAATTCAATAAATTCCTCAAATCAAAAACTGGCAGTGGCTAACGCCGCTGCCAATCTTTTTTCCTTCTGTAGTTGCTTACTTGATTTTAAACTCAGGATTTCTACTGCAGAAATTCATTAAGTAATGCTATGCTGCAAATCTTGACGATTTTATTCAAGGATTTAGGGCAATTGAGTCAATTTTTGCAGTCTATTTTTAGGAGTATCATTTACGGGTTAGCCATTGCTTTCCTGTGGTTGGTGCTTTTCCAGCCGCAAAGCCCTTTTAATTTTCGCAACTTAATTTCACAAGATGCTGCAGAGCAACCTGCGATCTCCTACTCGAAAGCGGTTCGTGCTGCCGCTCCTGCTGTGGTGAATATTTACACCCGCAGTATTAAATACGATGTGCAGTCTTTCCAGCAACGGATGATCCAAAACCAATCGCTCGGTTCTGGCGTCATTATGAGTGCTGAGGGTTATATTTTAACGAATTATCATGTGGTCAGTGGCGCAGACCAGATTGTCGTCGCTCTGCAAGATGGTCGGCAATTGGATGCCGTCTTGATTGGTCAAGATAGTGTGACCGATTTAGCCGTGTTGTTTGTCGAAGCCAAAAATTTGCCCGTGATCCCGCAGCAAGCAGACATTGAACCGCAAGTTGGAGACTTAGTCCTCGCGATTGGTAACCCGCTCAATTTAGGTCAATCAATTACCCAAGGGATCGTCAGTGGCACGGGGCGTGCTGGTCTTGGTTCAAATTCGTATTCTGATTTAATGCAGATGGATGCAGCAATCAACCAAGGGAACTCAGGCGGTGCGTTGGTCAATAGCAATGGCGTGTTAGTGGGCATTAATACAGCTGCTTTCCAACGCCAGCGTAATATTGAAGTCCAAGGCATTTTCTTTGCGGTTCCCTACAAACTAGCTCATACCGTCATGCTCAAACTCATCAAGCACGGCAAAGTGGTTCGTGGTTATTTGGGAATGCGTGGCTTACCTGTCATTAATGCCGCTGGTGAGCGGCAGATTTCAACAGGCCAACAATTTTATGGGGTGTTAGTCGAGGTGGTAGAGCCTTTTGGTCCAGCAGACCAGTCAGGTTTACAACAAGGCGATATCATTCTGGCAATTAATAAAACTCCGCTCAATAGCGTCAACCAAGCCTTAGATATTGTGGCTGAAGCTGAACCTGACACTGTACTAGAGCTCAGCATCGAGCGGAAAGGACAGAAAATGACCATAAACTGCAAACTTGGTGTTTTTCAAGAATCACAGAATTAAGGAAACTAAGCGGCGGACTTGCGCCGTTATTCCTTCTTTGCGATTGTGCATTATGGTGTAGCAGTGACTAAAAAACTGAAGTTAAACAAAAGGCCGCTGAGCGGCCTTTTTACATGGATGACGGATATTGAAATCGCACTTATTGCGGCGATTGGATCCGTTCAATCTGAGCGCCTAAACCCTGCAGTTTGTGCTCAATTTGTTCATAGCCGCGATCAATATGGTAGATGCGATCGACGATGGTATCGCCCGAAGCGACTAAGCCTGCAATCACTAAACTCGCTGAAGCACGTAAATCGGTTGCCATCACTTGCGCAGCAGTTAAGTGCGGAGTGAATTGGCAAACGGCGGTATTGCCTTCAAGTTGGATTTGCGCTCCCATCCGTTGTAATTCAGGTACATGCATGAAACGATTTTCGAAAATAGTTTCTGTCACTACCCCAACGCCTTCCGCAAGCACGTTGAGCACAGTGAATTGCGCTTGCATGTCTGTTGGGAAGCCTGGATGTGGGACTGTTTTTACATTGACGGATTTCAGTTTTCGCCCAGTCATGTTCAAACGGATCCAATCGTCACCCGTAGTCACATCAGCGCCCGCTTCACGCAACTTTTCTAATACCACTTCCAGCTCTGTTGGGTCGGTATTTAAACAAGTCACATCACCACCAGTCACTGCAGCAGCCACTAAGAATGTGCCGGTTTCAATGCGATCCGGCAACACTTTATGTTCAGCACCACGCAATGAAGGCACGCCTTCAACACGAATAGTTGCAGAGCCTGCGCCCGTAATCTTGGCACCCATCGCAGTTAAATAATTTGCTAAATCAACAACTTCAGGTTCACGAGCCGCGTTTTCGATAATAGTTACACCATCGGCTAAAGTGGCTGCCATCAACAAGTTTTCAGTGCCAGTCACGCTGACTAAATCCATGACTAAATGGGCACCATGCAAACGAGTAGCTTTCGCTTTGATGTAGCCATTTTCAACAACAATCTCAGCACCCATTTTCCGCAGGCCTTCGATATGTAAGTTCACTGGACGCGCGCCGATAGCACAACCGCCAGGAAGAGACACTTCGGCATAACCAAACCGCGCAAGCAATGGACCGAGCGCAAGGATGGATGCACGCATGGTGCGGACTAACTCATAGGGTGCAACCTGATTATTGACTAAAGTGGCATCCACTTTCACTTGGTCTGCTTCACGCTCAACCGTCGCACCGAATAACTTGAGTAATTTAAACGTGGTATCAATATCTTTTAACACAGGGACATTGCGGATCACCGAAGGCTGTTCAGCAAGAATAGTTGCAAACAGAATAGGTAATGCTGCGTTTTTGGCACCAGAGATTGTGACATTGCCTGTTAAAGTCGCGCCGCCTTTCACTAAAAATTGTTGCATAGGATTGTTACACCGGTGGATTTAGAAGTTTTTCACGACGCCATTGAGTCGGCGTGAATGCTTTGATTTGCACAGCATGGATTGCACCACTACTAATGGCATCCATCAAAGGTCCATAGACTAATTGCTGTTGCTTGACGCGACTTAACCCTTCGAAACACTCACCGACAGCAGTCACAAAAAAATGACTACCATCAGTTTTTGCGTAGACTTCCGTTAGTTGCAGCTGCTCAGTTAACCGTTGTTCAATCTCTTTGCAATCCATCTTGAAACCTGTATTTAATTGCGAATTGTTGCGCCTGATGGCAAAAAATAACCCAGCGCAATGGCTGGGTTGTGATTATATCCTGACTTACAGATCTTTTCAGCTTTCAAGCGGTAAAAGAGTCATCACATCTGTTACTTTGGCTAAAGATTCCAGCTGTGCAGGCAAATTGCGAATTTTTACTTGCAGGTTTTCTGCACCTGCAATGCTCACTTGCTGCAAAATCCAAGCAAGGCCTGCCGTATCCACGTGGCTCAATTCAGCTAAATCAAAGGCGACAACCCCTTTGAAATTTTTTAGCAATGCAAAAGGACAATGCGCGATGACGGTATCTCGATTGAGTTGGCCGACAAAGCGAATGGTGTCCCCTTGCTGGTGAATATTAAGCATTTTTGGCTTTCTCAGGTGCTTTGATTGGTGCTTTGGCTTTCTCGTCCAGCAGCGTCGCAACACTGTTCAAGCCTTGTTGCCGAATTAAACTACCAAACTCAGAACGTTTGCTATCCAATAAAGAAATCCCTTCAGCAACCATATCGAATACCAACCAATTGTTGGTGTCTTTCATACGGCGCAGTTTAAATTCAATCTTGATATCTGGCTTGCCTGGATCAATCACTCGAGTCCGGATAGTGATGATTTTCTTGTTAGGATCAAGCGGAGCGCCCGGCTCAATGATTACTTTCTGATCGCGATATTGCGTGAAAACACCCGCATAGGTACCCACCATATAGTTTTGGAAGGCAACTACAAATTTATTGAAATCTTCTTTTGGAATTGAAGACAACTTCACCGAATTACCAATGACATAACCCGCCGCGTAGCGACTATCGATGTACGGAACTAATTCTTCCGTGACGATAGTACGCAGGATTTCTGGATCCTTTTTGATACTAGCCTGTTCACGGGCAATGCGTTGAAAAGTATTGTCAGCCAATACTTCCATCATTTTATAAGGATCGGTATAGGTTGGCACTGCTGGTTGCTGAGCAAAGACATTCAGTGTTGTAAAGGCAACGAGTACCAACCAAACTTTTTTAAGAGATTGAGTCATCATTAATTCCCACGATTAAATAAAAACTGTCCAATGAGTTCCTCAAGCACGATTGCGCCTTTGGTATTTTCCACCGTGTCACCATCTTTTAAAATCGACACTGTCTCATCAACAAATCCTGCTTGTAGACCAATATACTGTTCCCCGAGCAAGCCGGACGTTAAAATGGCTAACGAACTCGTCTCTGGAAAATTGCTATAACTCGCATTGATTTCTAGAGTAACTACCGGTTGGAATGTTTCCGGGTCTAGCTGGATCTGACTGACACGCCCAACCACAACGCCGCCGACTTTGACCGGCGAACGCACCTTCAAACCACCGATATTTTCAAACTTAGCAAGTAGATGATAAGTTTCATTTGAACCGGAAACTCCGGTATTTGCTACTTTTAACGCCAGAAGTAACAGAGCGGCTACGGCAAGCGCAACGAAAGAACCCACTAAAATTTCCAACTTACGTGTGGTCATTTTTTATCCACCAAACATGACTGCTGTTAAAATAAAATCAAAACCCAAAACTGCAAGTGACGCAGTGACAACTGTTTGCGTCGTTGCTTGACTGATCCCTTCTGAGGTAGGAATCGCATCATACCCTTTGTGCAATGCAATCACCGTCACGATGAAAGCAAATACCGTACTTTTAATCACGCCATTGACCACATCATCATATAGATCAACGTTCGCTTGCATGGCAGACCAATACCCGCCGCCATCAACACCGAGCCAATCAACACCGACTAAGTGGCCACCTAAAATGCCCACCGCATTAAAAATAAGTGCCAGTAATGGCATACAAATCACACCAGCCCAGAATCGTGGAGCGATAATGCGACGTAACGGATCCACAGCCATCATTTCCATACTAGAAAGTTGCTCTGTTGCTTTCATCAGACCAATTTCCGCAGTTAATGCACTGCCTGCTCGCCCAGCAAATAATAGCGCGGTCACGACCGGACCTAATTCTCTTAACAAGCTGAGCGCCACAAGCGGGCCGAGCATTTGTTCAGCGCCGAATTTGGCTAAAACCGTATAGCCCTGTAAAGCCAACACCATGCCGATAAATAAACCGGACACCAGAATGATCAATAAAGATAAAACACCGACGACGTAAAACTGTTTGACGTACAAGGGCCAAGATTTAATCGGTCTTGGTCTTCCCCAAAGTGCACCAAGCAACATTAAAGTCGCGCGCCCCAAGCCTTGTGCAGTTGCAATGGTCGAGGCGCCTAATTTTTGTAGTTGACTCAACATCAGCGCGTAATCTCCATTAATTCCGTTGCATAATCTGCAGCTTTAAAGTGGAATGGTACTGGACCATCCGCTTCACCTCGTAAAAACTGCTGCACGAGTGGAGATTCATGGGTAAGTAACTGCTCAGGCGTACCATGACCAATCACTTTGCGCTCTGCAACGATGTATACGTAATCGGCGATGCTTAACACTTCGGTGACGTCGTGGGAAACCACGATCGAAGTCATGCCTAAAGCATTATTCAGCGATTTGATTAATCGAACAATAACGCCCATCGAAATCGGATCTTGGCCTGCAAAGGGTTCATCATACATGATGAGCTGTGGATCAAGCGCGATAGCCCGAGCCAGTGCAGCTCTGCGAGCCATACCACCAGACAGCTCCGAAGGCATCAAATCTCTCGCACCACGCAGACCGACAGCTTCAAGTTTCATTAACACCATCATCCGAATGATGGCTTCAGGTAATTGGGTATGCTCACGAATAGGAAATGCGATGTTATCAAACACGGACATATCGGTAAAAAGCGCCCCGCTTTGGAACAACATGCTCATTTTTTTGCGCGCTTGATACAATTCCTGACGATTCAGCGCAGGAATATTTTGACCATCAAACTCGATAGTCCCGGCATCAGGTTTAAGTTGCCCACCAATCAAACGCAGCAAGGTTGTTTTGCCGATACCACTAGGTCCCATAATCGCTGTGACCTTGCCACGACTGAACTGCATGCTCATATTGTCGTAGATGACTCGCTCGCCACGCCGAAACGTTAGATTCTGGATGTCAACCAAGGGTTTATCCAAACCATTCCCCATTCTTAAAAACTCTCAACTCAAAAGATATAGCCGCCATCATCTCACACGATTGCGCGACATATACGCCCGACTCAGCCAGCGGTTCAGCGAAATATTTAATTAATCCGATATATTTTAACCTGATTAAAAAAAATAGTCGTCCTAAAAAATTGTAATAATCAGTTGCATTTATCGAACAAACTGAAATTTCCTCAGGTTTTTTTGCAATTCAGAGAAATAAGCAGGAAAATGCAGCCAGTTTGAACTTCGCAATTATATACCGATTGGTATTATATTCCAAGTGCATAGGCATTTTGTCAGAGAAAACTGAATTTCAGCTTAATCATGATAAATTGTGACTTTCTTGTTACAGGAGCGCTCAAGTGACCACTGATTTCTGTGCCATCGGCCATCAAGTTTTAGAGATTGAAACCAAAGCCCTTTCCGATCTGCATCGCTACATCGATGCCAGCTTCAGTGCGGCTTGTGAATTGATGATCGCCTGTCAGGGTCGAGTGGTCGTCATCGGCATGGGGAAATCGGGTCATATTGGCAATAAAATCGCAGCAACTTTAGCATCGACCGGGACTCCAGCATTTTTTGTCCATCCTGGTGAGGCCAGTCATGGCGATTTAGGCATGATCACTGAAAAAGATATTGTGTTGGCGCTTTCTAACTCGGGTGAAACAGAGGAAGTTTTAAAACTGCTTCCGGTTTTAAAACGAATTGGTATCGCTATTATTGCGATGACAGGCAATCCACAATCGACATTAGCCCGCCTTGCCAACATTCATTTGTGTGTCAAGGTCGAGCAAGAAGCTTGTCCGCTCGGTTTAGCGCCCACCGCGTCAACAACAGCGGCTCTAGCCATGGGCGATGCGCTGGCAGTGGCGTTACTTGAAGCACGAGGTTTTTCTGCAAATGACTTCGCACTGTCGCATCCGGGCGGTAGTTTAGGTCGCAAGCTATTGCTGCGGATTGCCGATATCATGCACCAAGGCGACCAAATCCCTTTAGTGCCCATGCAGGCAAGTATCAAACAAGCTCTGCTAGAAATCTCAGCGAAAGGCTTGGGAATGACCGGCATCCAAGCTGAAGATGGCAGCCTTGCTGGGATCTTCACCGATGGCGATTTACGCCGAATCCTCGATTTGCGAGTCGACATTCATCAAACCAGCATCGCTGAAGTGATGACAAAAAATTGCATTACCAGCCATGCTGAAATGCTGGCCGCTGAAGCATTGAAAATCATGGAAACCAAGAAAATCAATAGCTTGCTAGTTGTAAATTCAACAAACCAAGTAGTTGGCGCATTTAACATGCATGATTTGCTGAAGGCTGGAGTATTGTAATGCGCGTTGAATTCGGTGAATTATATCAACCAGTTAGCTCGGAAATTATCTCTAAAGCCAAAAACATTCGATTAGTCATCTGCGATGTCGATGGTGTGTTTTCTGATGGCCGCATTTATTTGGGCAACCAAGGCGAAGAACTCAAAGCATTCCATACTCGAGATGGCTATGGCGTCAAAGCCTTGCGGCAAGCAGGGATTGAAGTTGCAATTATTACCGGACGCCAATCTCAAATTGTCGCCAATCGGATGCGTTCGTTAACAGTTCAACATATTTATCAAGGACAAGAAGATAAACTGCCAGCGTATCAACAACTTAAACAATCATTAGGCCTCGAGGATTCAGAAGTTGCTTATATTGGTGATGATTTATCAGATTGGGTGGTGATGCAACAGGTCGGCTTGAGTGTTGCAGTCTTCGATGCGCATCCCTTATTAGCCAAGAACGCCGACTATCGAACCTCGCTTAAAGGGGGTTTTGGTGCGGTTAGGGAACTTGCCGACTTGATACTGATCTATCAGAATAAATTTCATGAATTCTCAGGAAGTAGCACATGATTCGACAATTATTCTGGTTGTTGTTAGTCATTGCAGGTTGCGCGATTTTATATACAAGGATCGAGGCACAAAATGCAACGCAACAACAGCAAGTCGATAGAGAACTAGTCCCAGATTTTGTGGCCCATGCTTTAATTAGGCGCAGTTTTGACAACAGTGGTAATTTGACTGGTTTTATTGAAGCCAAGCAGATGTCTCACTATGAGCAGTTGGGGCAAATTCAGTTTGAGCAACCTGCGTATCATATTTACGAAGCTGAGTTACCGCATTGGCAAATTAGCGCAGACAATGGTGTGATGTACCTGGATGATAAGGTACTGCTTGAACAAAATGTGGTCGTCAATAATCTGCGACCGAATGAACTGTTTCAAAAGATGCAGTCCTCGCAATTAGAATTTATCTTGGATGAGCAACGTTTAGAAACAAATTCTGGCGTGTTGATTTCTGGGGATGGTTTTGCAATTCAAGGACAAGGCGTTACAATCGAGCTGCTCTCCAAAAAGATTGCATTAAAACAACACAATGGGACAATTTACCGCAATGAACCTTAATAAATTTGGCCTTTTGACATGCAGCTGGTTAGTCATCGCAGCCTTAAGCTGGCCAGCATTGGCTAAAAATAGTGATTTTGAGCAACCTGTCAGTGTCACCGCCGATGACTTTGGTGGAAGCCTCGATGATAAAACAATGATTTATCAAGGGAATGTCACTGTTATTCAGGGATCTTTGCTGATTAAAGCCGATAAACTGGTCATTGACAGCTCTGCAGGAAAAGGGAGAGAAGTCTTTATTGCCAGTGGGCAGCCTGCCGCATATTCACAAACCTTAGATGGTGACAAGCCAATCAATGCAAACGCGAATGAAATTCGCTATGACTTTGCCACTCGCGTGTTAACTCTGACTGGCAAAGCTGAAATTAATCAAAGCGGTTCTTTAGTTCAAAGCGCCAAAATCCAATATGATTTGGAAAAGCAAACCTTAAAAGCTGAAAGTGATGGCAAGCAAGAACGCGTCAGTACCATTTTCACCCCAGAGAAAAATTAATTTGAAAACATTGTTAGTTTCGCACTTAGCCAAAAGTTACAAAGGCCGCCAAGTCGTCAAGGATGTCAGCCTTGCTGTCAATGCTGGCCAAATTGTTGGATTATTGGGTCCAAATGGCGCCGGTAAAACCACCACTTTTTATATGATTGTTGGCTTAGTGCCGTCTGACAAAGGTCAAATTACTTTGGGTGGAACGGATATCACTTTCGAGCCTATCCACGCGAGAGCACGCCAAGGGATCGGTTATTTACCGCAAGAAAGTTCTATTTTCAGAAAGCTCACAGTCTACGACAATCTGATGGCGGTGCTACAAACCCGCAAAAATCTGTCCAGCGACCAACGAGAGCAAATCGCCGATGAGTTATTGGACGAATTCAACATTACCCATATCCGCAATAGTTTGGGAATGAGTTTGTCTGGCGGTGAACGTCGACGTGTGGAAATTGCCAGAGCATTGGCTGCTGATCCGGCGTTTATTTTGCTGGATGAACCTTTTGCTGGGGTCGACCCGATTTCTGTCTTAGATATTAAAAAAATCATTCAACATTTGTGTAATCGTGGGATCGGCGTGTTAATCACCGATCATAATGTCCGTGAAACATTGGATGTATGTGAAGTGGCGTACATTGTCAGTCATGGTGAATTGATCGCGTCGGGCACACCTGCCGAAGTCTTAGCCAATCAGCAGGTCAGAGATGTATACCTGGGCGAGCAATTCAGGCTATAGTGAGTAATAGACATCCCCCGAATTTAGGGTCAGGAGTAATAACAAGTACATGAAGCCATCTCTACAACTTCGGCTTGGACAGCAACTGACAATGACTCCCCAACTGCAGCAGGCGATTAAGCTGTTGCAGTTATCAACTATTGAGTTGCAGCAAGAAATCCAAGAAGCGCTGGAAGCAAATCCGTTGTTGGAAGCCGAAGATGACTATGCGCACAGCGACCTGCCGGGCCAAGATGATCGCCCGAGTGATTTTGATAACGGTCAAACCCATGATGCTAGCAGTCATGAGGCCAGTAGTCATGATGAATATGCTGAACCGGAAATTCCTGACAGCAGTGAGTCGATGACGGAACAGAACATCAAAGAAGATTTACCACTGGACAGTAACTGGGACGATTTAGTTAGTGCCGCACCCGTTGCCAACAACTATTCTGGCGATGAGGACACTGTGTTCCAAGGGGAAACCACAGAAACGCTGCAGGATTATCTCCGTTGGCAAATGCGTCTCACCCCATTTACCGAAACCGACAGAGCTATTGCAGAAATCATCATCGAGGCCATCGATGAATCTGGTTTGTTAACAATTAGCTGTGAAGAAATCTTAGAATCATTGGCAATGCCTGAAGTCGAAGCTGATGAAGTGGAAGCGGTCATTAAAAGGATCCAACTTTTTGACCCAGTTGGGGTTGGTGCACGCACTATTCAAGAATGTTTGCTCGTTCAGCTAAAACAATTTGATCCTAAAACTCCATATTTATCTGAAACTTGTGAAATAATTCGCGATTATGCTGATTATTTAGCCAATCGGGATTTCCGTTCTTTGATGCGAGTGACTAAACTCAAAGAAGAAGAACTCCGTGAAGTGATGCGACTAATCCACAGTCTGAACCCACGCCCTGGGGCTGACGTGATCCGAGAGGAGCAGCAGTACACGATTCCTGATGTCTCGGTGAAAAAAATCAAAGGCCGTTGGATAGTTGAACTCAACCCTGATGCCTTCCCGAAAATCAGAATTAATGAACAATACGCGGCGATGACCCGTCAGGTTCGTAATGCACAGGATAGTCAGTTTATTCGTTCACATTTACAAGAAGCCAAGTGGTTTTTGAAGAGTTTAGAAAGTCGGAATGAAACCTTGTTGAAAGTTGCCAACTGTATCGTGCAACAGCAACAAGCCTTTTTCGAACATGGCGAAGAGGCCATGAAACCGATGGTACTGAATGATGTAGCAGAAATGGTAGGCATGCATGAATCAACAATTTCTCGGGTGACCACCCAGAAATTTATGCATACTCCGAAAGGAATTTTTGAACTTAAATACTTTTTCTCTAGTCATGTAAGTACAGAAAGTGGTGGCGAGTGCTCTTCAACTGCCATCAGAGCCTTTATTAAAAAATTGGTGGCAGCGGAAAATCCAGCTAAGCCGTTAAGCGATAGCCGGATGGCAGAAATTCTTTCTGAACAAGGGATCAACGTCGCAAGGCGAACTATCGCTAAGTACCGAGAATCTTTGTACATTCCGCCGTCAAATCAGCGCAAGAGCTTGCTTTAAGTGCTCATCAAAGAAGGAAATGTCTATGCAAATTAATCTTACTGGCCGTCATGTAGAAATTACTGAAGCACTCAAAGAGTATGTAGACGTCAAGTTTGCAAAACTACAACGACATTTTGACCACATCAATAATGTGCACGTCATTCTCAACGTAGAAAAATTAAAACAAATTGCCGAAGCCAAAGTACATTTAAATGGCGGAGAGGTGTTTGCATTGTGCGAAGATGATAATATGTATGCAGCTATTGATCAGTTGATTGATAAGTTAGATCGTCAGGTTATTAAACACAAAGAGAAAATTTCTCGTCACTGAAACCAAGACTTATGAACTTAAGCTCAATGTTATCAGAGGACTGCACGAAAAGTGCGGTCCTTTTTACTAGTAAGAAACGGATCTTGGAATATATCGCCGAGATTTCTCATCAACATTTACCACAACTCGACGAGTCCACGGTGTTCGATGCCTTGATGTCTCGAGAGAAACTGGGCTCAACGGGAATTGGCGGTGGTATTGCCATTCCACACGGCAAATTAAAAGGGGTTAGTAGTCCTGTTTTAATTTTTGTGGTCAGCCAAGAATCTATCGCTTTTGATGCGATCGATAACCAACCCGTCGATATTTTCTGTGCCATCTTAATTCCAGAAAATCAATGTCAAACTCACTTAACTACGCTGGCAGGCATCGCCCGCTTGTTGAGTCAGAAAGAATTGACGAAAAAGATTCGCAACGCCGGCACTGACCACGAACTTTACCAACTATTACTCAGCTATGCCGAACTTGGAGCTGGAAAATGAAATTGCTAGTGGTCAGTGGAAGATCAGGCTCAGGTAAATCCGTTGCACTGAGGGTGATGGAAGATTTAGGCTATTATTGCGTTGATAACATTCCGGTCAATCTATTGCCGACCCTTGCCAATGCAGTGATGGGGCAATATGAGAGAGTCGCAGTCAGTATTGATGTGAGGAATTTGCCGCAAGATCCTGATGAACTCACTGAAATACTCTCCTATCTCCCCCGCAAAGTCGACCTGACCATTCTTTATCTTGATGCTGACCACATTAGTTTGATTAAACGCTTTAGCGAGACTCGTCGCTTACATCCCCTATCCCACCAAGCGATGTCACTGGATGAAGCTATTCAACGCGAACAACAGTTATTAGACCCCATTTCGAGTCGAGCCGATCTGTATATTGATACGACTGAGCTGAACGTCCATCAATTGGCAGAACAATTGCGGGAGCGGATCCTCGGCCAGAAAACAGGTCGCTTAGTGATCTTATTTGAGTCATTCGGTTTTAAATATGGCATTCCGAAAGATGCTGATTATGTGTTTGATGCGCGTTTTTTACCAAACCCGCATTGGGAACCTGAACTCAAAATTCTGACGGGTCTTGATCAGCCCGTGAAAGATTATTTGGAAGCACAACCGGTAGTGACCAAATACACATGGCAAATCAACAGCTTCATTAACACCTGGTTGCCACATCTAGAAAGAAACAATCGCAGTTATCTAACTATTGCTGTCGGTTGTACCGGGGGACAGCATCGTTCTGTTTACATCGTTGAATCATTGGCAGCAAGTTTCCGAGCCTTGCGAGAAGATGTACAAATCCGCCATCGAGAATTAGTGAGACACCATGCCAAATAGTTTCAGAGCAACTGTCACCATCGTCAATCAGTTGGGATTACATGCGCGTGCCGCCACAAAATTGGTGCAACTGTGCCGTCAATTTGATGCCAAAATCGAGTTACAACAAGAGGGACGTACCGCTGATGCCAGCAGTGTTTTAGCACTGCTGATGCTGGCGAGTAGCAAAGGCAAAAATGTCGATGTGGTGACTGAAGGAGCTCAAGCTGAAATGGCGTTACAGGCTGTTGTAGCGTTGATCGAAAACGGCTTTGACGAAGAATAAGCAAATCGACTCAAATGAGATTCGAGCGTTATTCTTGCTCGTTTTTCCCTTTTTGCGGTTTCAATATGGCTCTCATCTCATCACGCCATTGTTGATTCTTGGTTTTATCCATAACCGGCATTTGCTGATGTAACGCTAGCTTAATCAGCATATGGGCGGTGATGGGAGCACTTATAAACAAGAAAATCGCAATTAATAATGGTTGCCAGTTCATTTGCTCCAACCCAACCATAAAGAATAGCATTGATGCTAATACTAAGCTTCCTAAACCCAGAGTTGTAGCTTTGGTTGGCCCATGCAGGCGTGTATAGAAATCAGGGAGTTTCACCAAAGCAAAAGACCCGAGCAGAACAAAAAACGCACCAATTAACAACAAAGCACTGACCGCAATTTCTAACATAATTCCTCACTTATTCGATGATATCGCCACGCAATAAGAATTTGCAGACCGCCACAGTACTGACAAATCCTAACATCGCTATTAATAGCGCTGCTTCGAAATATAACTGGCTGACAGCGTAAATGCCGTAACACAGCAACATCGCAATACTGTTGATGTACATGGTATCGAGTGCCAATAAACGATCCGGTAATGCAGGCCCTCTCACCAAGGCATAAAGATTTAACAACAGCGAAAGACCAATCACCACCATGACAATGATAAGGACAGTGTTAATCATTGAAAAATCTCCAACAGTGGTTTTTCGTAACGTTGCTTTAACTCAGCAATCAACACATCTTGATCCGCCATGTCTAACACGTGGAGCAATAAATGGGTTGGCTTTTGACTGTTATGCGGATAGACATCAGCGCTGACAGTTCCCGGCGTTAAACAAATCGTACTGGCAAGCACTGTGATGCCAACGGGGTCAGTAATTTCAAGTGGCATTACCACAAAGGCCGGTTTCAGCGATTTATTTGGTCCTAGCACTCTAACAACGACTTGAAGGTTGGCGATGATGATATCCCAAAGTAATATCACTAAATAACGCATGGCCAGCGATAGTCGACGTAGCAAATGTCCATTCAATTTTAGCGACTGGTCATGGAATCCTGATGTCAGCCAAGGAATAAACCACGCTAAAAGTAAACCCGTGACCCAATAAATGGGGGCAATACTGTTATTGAGCAGAAACCAAACCACTAACAGTAACAAGCTTCTAAAAGGGGATGGCCAAAACTTCCGCATCTTAATCTCCTCTCAAAGGCTTTGAAAACTCGACCGCAGCCAATTGGAAATACTCCAGCAGTGGCCCAGCAAATAGCACCATCCCAATCAAGCAACTAGACAGCCATAACAAACCGGCCCACTGCCAATTCGTCACGGGTTGACCATTAGATTGGCCAGGTAAAAGTCGCCAGAAAATAGAACTGCCAGCACGGCTCATAACCACCATGGTTATCACGGTCGTAAATAACAGAGCTCCCCAAAACGGATACTTCCAAACACTGTCACTTGCCGCTTGCAATAATTGAATTTTCCCGATAAATCCTGATAAAGGTGGCATACCAATAACGGCCATGGCCAATAGTGCGAATGCCCAACCTGTCGCTAACTGATACTGTAATTTCCGACCTCGGGCGATCCGGTCACTCAAATTACCCCGTTGGCCAGCAATAATATCGGTCAGCAGAAATAATGCGCCGCATGCAAGTGTGGAATGCGCTGCATAATAGAGCACGGCAGCATCGGTAATCACTAAGCCCATGCCGACCACACTGATGAGAGTCCCTGCAGACATCAAAACCAGCGCTGCAACAATGCCACGTAAATCTGGCGATGACAGCAACACAAAAACCGCCATCAACATGGTTAATAAACCACAAATAACCATGATCGATTGACCAAATCCCGCGAGTTGCCCGGCATCCTGACTGAACAGAGTAGTAAACACACGCCAAAGACTATAGACCCCAACTTTTGTCATCACTGCAAACACACAAGCCACCAAAGGTGGGGCTTGGCGATAAGCGGTTGGCAGCCAAAAATGGAATGGCAACATTGCAGCTTTTAAACCAAAGACAACAAGTAGCAAACCCGCAGCTGATTGCACTATAAACTGTGAAGACTCTGGAAGAGCAGTAATTCTGCGCCCCATATCTTGAATTTCCAGTGACCCTAATTGCGAATATAAAATTGCCAGCGCAAACAGAAACAGAGCCGAGCCGACTAAGTTTAATAACACATAATGTAATGCTGCACGGATCCGATTTTTGCCGCCTCCGTGGATCAAGAGGCCATAAGAAGAAATTAACAACACTTCAAAAAATACAAATAAATTAAATAAGTCGCCAGTTAAGAAAGCACCATTAATCCCCATCAGCAAAAAATGTAATAATGCTTGAAAAAAAGGATCTTGCGTATCATCCCGACCACAACTGTATAACCAGCCGCCAATCATCAAAACACTGGTTAAAATAACCAGCGTTGCAGCGATGCGATCCGCTAATAACACAATGCCAAAAGGTGCCGGCCAGTCCCCTAATTGATATAACTGGGGACCATACTGTACTTGCAAAGCTAACCCTAAAGCACAAATTAAAGTCGCTACGAAGCCCACACTGCTCAATACGCGACGTGCAATCTTCCCATTTGCGAATACCGGTAATAAGAGTAATGCAGCCGTCACGACAGGAATTAAAATGGGCAGTATCGCCAGATGTTCAACCATCAACGAGGCTCCTGCGGTTGTTGGCCATCGACGTGGTCATTCCCAAGCTCTGCTCGAGCTCGGATAGCAAGCACCACTAAAAACGCAGTCATTGCAAAGCCAATCACAATAGCCGTCAACACCAAAGCTTGTGGCAATGGATCGGCATAAGTCTCTGATTTACCAAGAACAGCGCCTGCCCCTGCCGTCAAGCCTCCACTGACGAAGATAAATAAATTAACCGCATAAGATAACATCGTAAGCCCGAGCATTACTGCAAATGTCCTCGCCCTGAGGATGAGAAAAACACCACAACAGGTTAGTAAACCTATCATCCCAGCAATTAGTATCTCCATCATTCACTCCCCAGCGGCCTATGCTTAGTCGTTATTTTTCCCAAATTCGCCAGAATCAATAAAGTTGAACCGACCACTGTTAAATAAACACCTAAATCAAAAATCATTGCACTGGCCAGTTCGATTTGCCCAATGACTGGAATATCAAAATACCCAAACCAAGAAGTTAAGAATGGTTTATCAAAGAACAAGCTCCCAAAGCCAATGCCAAAGGCGAATAAAATTCCAGCCGAAATCAATGAAGGATATGCAACAACTAAACGTTGCTTCACCCAATCGACCCCTTGCGCGATATACTGCAATACCAAAGCAACTGCAGTGATTAAACCGGCTACAAAACCGCCGCCAGGCATGTTGTGCCCACGGAAGAAAATGTAAACCGAAACCAAGAGTGCCAACGGTAATAAGGCTTGGGAAACAACAGCTAACAGTTGAGGGTGGCGGTCATCACTCCAAAAGCGTCCGTCCATATCAGCTCCAGCCCTAAATAACGGGATACCCGTTAGTAATTTGTAGATCCCTAGCGCTGCAATCCCTAACACGGTGATTTCACCAAAGGTATCAAATCCGCGGAAATCGACCAAAATCACATTGACTGCATTGGTTCCCCCACCACCTGTTTTGGCATTGTCTAGGAAAAATTGCGAGATGCTCTCTACTGAGTTAGTCATCATGGCATAAGCTAAACTGGCAATCACAGCCCCTATTGCTGCAGCAAGTAACAAGTCAAAAACTACGCGGGTCGGCGGCGAGGACTTAAAGCTTTTGTGTGGTAAGAAATATAAAGCGAGCATCAATAAGACAACAGTAACCACTTCGACCGACAACTGAGTTAACGCCAAATCTGGGGCTGAATATCTCACAAACAACAAGCTGACAATCAGACCAACCCCCGAAATCATCAATAACGATAACAGTCGTTGGCGATGTAATAAAACGGTCGATACGGCGCAGATAGCCAGCACAATAATGCCAAATATCACGACATAATCGAACTCCAACCGCTGTTTATTACCCGATAACTCAATTACTTGAAAGAGAGGCTCTGCCATCAGAATCAACGTCACCCATAATAAGACTGCGACATAAGACTGCATCGAGCCACGGTCAATGAAGCGAAGAACTTTGGTAGCAAACTGAGTCAAACGCTGAATTACCCATTCGAATTGGTAAATCGCTCGCACAGAGGTAAACCCTGCTTGAAACAAAAACAATTGTTTTCTATTAAGGTACAACAATATTCCGGCAAAAAACGCCAAGAAACTCATCAATAATGGCAGATTGAAGCCATGCCATAACGATAAACTGTAACTTGGAGGCTGGCCTTGTAAGGCTGCGGCAGCTGCAATTTGCAACAAATCGCCAACAACAAACTGCGGGAATAACCCAACCAGAATACATAACGCGACGAGTACTTCCATGGGAACGCGCATATAACGAGGCGGCTCATGCGGAATGCGATCTAAGCCTACCGGTTGACCATTGAAAAATATATCGTGAACAAAACGGGCTGAGTATGCGACGGATAACAAAGCTGCAATCGTTGCTAATACAGGTAATAGCCAGGACAAGCTACCAAACACACTTTGATGCAGCGTTTCCATAAAAAACATTTCTTTCGAGAGAAAACCATTCAACAATGGGACGCCTGCCATCGAACAAGCCGATACAATCGCAAGGGTTGCTGTAATTGGCATAAATTGCCATAGGCCATTAATTTTCCTCATATCCCGCGAGCCAGTTTCATGGTCAATAATGCCTGCAGCCATGAATAAAGATGCTTTAAATATCGCGTGGTTAATAATGTGGAAGATGGCAGCGATGAGCGCTAACTGTGTATCCAAACCAATTAATAATGTGATTAATCCAAGATGGGAAATAGTCGAGTAAGCCAATAACCCCTTGATATCGTGTTGAAATAAAGCGAAATAGGCACCCACTAGCAAGGTCATTAAACCTGCAGAAGCCACCCAGAAGAACCATAAATCAGTCCCTGCCAATACCGGATAAAAACGGATCAGTAGAAATATACCGGCTTTCACCATGGTTGCTGAGTGCAAATATGCGCTGACTGGCGTTGGGGCTGCCATGGCATTTGGCAACCAGAAATGAAATGGGAATTGCGCTGATTTGGTGAATGCGCCTATGAGAATAAGAGCAAGCATTAATGGATAATCAGCATGATTTTGAATCGTTTGGGTTTGCGAAAGCACCACGCTTAAATCGTAGCTGCCAGCCATCTGCCCCAACATAATTAACCCAGCGAGTAATGCCAAACCGCCAGTGCCGGTAATCGCAAGAGCCATGCGGGCCCCCTTTCGAGCATCACTTTTTCCTGACCAATAACTGATCAGTAAGAATGAGCTGACACTCGTTAACTCCCAGAAAAACCAAAGCTGCAGTAGATTGCCTGATAAAACGATACCTATCATTGCCTGCATAAAAAGCAGCAGACTGGCATAGAAACGCCCCATCGGATCATGGCTATGCAAGTAGTAACGGGCATAGAACAGCACAAGACAGCCGATCCCTAAGATTAGGCCTAAAAATAAAAAAGCCAATCCATCAAGACGTAAAGAGATATCCAGGCCTAATTGAGTTAACCAAGCAACCTCAAACAGCAATACCTGCCCAGCAAAAATTTGAGGAGCGAGACTCACCATCAAGGCTAAACCGGTCACAGGCGCAGTGAGGGCAATGAATGTGAGTGTATTTGCATAACGCTGGGGTGTTGTTTTAACAAACAGCACAGCTATCGCACTCAATAGCGGCATTAACAAGATCCACAACAACATGCTCATGGGCAAAAGTCCTGTAGCTTAATCTCGCAATCGCGAATCATGATTTTTTATTTGGTGTACTTATTAACAAAAAACAATAGGTTTGGGAAGGAAATGCGACTGAACTACAAAAGCAAAAGGGGATTTGACTCCCCTTTTGCAAATAAATGAATTAATGGCCGCCGCTACTACCACCTAGACCAGGCACGTAATGATGGATCCATCCCATATCATAAAAATAATGAGTGATCTCAGGCAATATAAAGACCGTCGACACTAAACCCACAATCGTCAACACGATGGTGTAAGGCAATGCCATCCAAACCATTTTCATGTATGACAATCGAATTAACGGAGCAATTGCACTGGTTAATAAAAACAAGAACGCTGCTTGACCGTTAGGGGTTGCTACACTGGGTAAATTAGTCCCAGCATTTATCGCGATGGCAAGCATTTCGAATTGCTCCCGCGAGATATTCCCCGCTTCCCAAGCGGCTTTCACTTCATTGATATAAACAGTCCCAACGAACACATTGTCACTGACCATCGATAAAGCACCATTGGCAAGGAATAATACAGCCAACTGTAATTGGCCATCGAAAGTCAGTACCCATGAGATGATTGGTGTGAATAAATGTTGGTCGATAATCACTGCGACAACCGCAAAAAAGACGACTAACAGTGCAGTAAATGGCAGAGCCTCCTTGAAGGCATTACCGATGGCGTGTTCATCAGTAACGCCACAAAATGTCGTCGCAAGAATGATGACCATTAAACCAATTAAACCAACAGATGCGATATGTAAGCTCAAACAAACAATCAAAAGTACAGCAATGACACCTTGTACCCATAACTTAGAAATGTCACTAGGGGTTAGTTTTTGGATTTGGTAAGCTTCATAAGATTCCAAAACTTCGCGTACCGCACTGGGTAATTTCACACCGAAATCGAACAGCTTAAATTTTTCCACGACAATCGTCGTCAGTAATCCGAATATCAATACTGGCAAACTGATAGCACACATCCGCAGTGCAAACTCAGCAAATCCCCACTCAACGGCTTCAGCAATAATTAAATTTTGTGGCTCGCCAACCATAGTGGCAACCCCACCCAATGCAGTACCAACCCCTGCATGCATTAACAAATTACGCAGAAAGCCCCTAAAATCATCTAGATTCTGCCGAGATAACTCATGCAGATCATGATCACCAGTGTGATCGTGGGCATCCACAAAGCCTTTGCCTGAAGATACTTTATGGTAAATCGAATAAAAACCAACTGCGACGGCAATGACAACGGCAACAACAGTTAATGCATCTAAAAACGCAGATAAGAACGCAGACATAATACAAAAAGCGAGTGAAATTCCAATTTTGGATTTCACTTTCAGCAGCAATTTAGTAAAAACAAATAACAGAAGGTCTTTGACGAAGTGGATCCCCGCCACCATAAACACCAGCAGCAAAACCACTTCAATATTGGCACTGACCTCATGCATGACTTTGTCTGTAGTTGTCATCCCCATCGCAATTGCTTGGATAGCCAGTAAGCCACCAGGCAGCAGTGGATAGCACTTTAATGCCATCGCCAAGGTAAAAATAAATTCAATCACCAACAACCAACCGGCCAAATAAGGGTGATTAATAAAAACCAAAGGATTGATAAACATAAACGCGATAATGGTCAATTTGTACCAATTTGGCGATTGACCGAGAAAATTGGTATAGAGCCCTAAAGCCATGCCTGATGGTTTCATAGATTTATCCACTGTTGTTTGACAATTATGCAAGTATTTAAACTGTTGCAATTTGAAGATAGCAAAGCACCAACGATTATGGGTGAAAACCTATGACATTTTAGCTATTGGTGCAAAAATCTTTCTTACTCAGGATGTTATACCGATTCTAGTTACCCCTGTCTACGCTGATGAGCCCCTGTTACTGATAACTTTACTTTGTCATGGCTACCCAATGCTTGCTTTAACAATTCTGCATTGCTTCATTAAAATATTGGAAAAACTCCCAACTGAAAGGATTAAGCCCAGCATTTTCCGTTTCTAATCCTCTGCGCTATTCACAAATTGAAAAAACTAGGCTTATATTAAAAGGACAAATTACTTTAGGAACTCATCATGGCATTAATGACTGTAGCTGAAGTCGCCGCATTTTTGGCAATTCAGGATATTCGGGTAGAACGTTTGGCACGTGAAAATTTGTTAGTCGCGGCGGGTAAAGACGATCAAGGTAAACCGCTATTTTCGGAAGATGATGTAAAACGCTACAAAATTTTAGCTGAACGTTTGGGCGGAATTTAAGTTCCGCAGCAATCTATACCCCGCGTTGTCAGTCAGGCTTTAGCTGCCACAATCCATCAGTTGTTGCAGCTTACGCTTTGCTGTATCTGCTTTTCCGTCACTCATTGGCAAACTCAAATACCACAACCAACAAAATCCAACATAAAGTTGTTTCGCAAGACTCAAGCGAGCAGCCAATTGCAAAGCTGAACTGGGTCTTTGTTTGCTGTAGGCTGCCAACAAGTTTTGTTCTTCAACCTGATTTAATTCCAAATTGATGATAAGCGCAGCCAAATCGAAACAACTATCCGCTTTTTGGCAATATTCAAAGTCGATTAACCAAAGTTTGGTCTGTTGCACCAAAATATTGCCACTATGTAAGTCCATATGACACAACACCATATCTTGTGGCAGTTGTGAGAATTGGCTCGCTGCCTTTGTCAGCGCTTGATAAAGCGCTTCGTCAGTGCTTTCCCAATTGGCGTTAACGATCGACTCACGGAGTCTCGGCAAATATTGCTGCGCATCCAGCACTGGCGTTTGCACATTTAATTGATGCATAGCGACTAATTGAGCTACCAACTGATTTAAATAGCCAGCATGCAATTCCCAACTGAAATGACGCGAATGAGTTAAAAACTCGGTAATCAAAATACGTTGATGGTTATTCAAGCATAACGGGGCTGGTGCAACACCAACAGCTGCAGCGGCATGTTGACAGCGCAACTCTTGTTGCCGACAAACCCCTGTGACAAAAGGCGCATAATGCCGAAGGAGGTAATGCCCACGCTGGGTATGGATGTAGTAATTATCGTTGGTGCTGCTGGCTGCAAGTTTTTGCAAAGCCAGCGGAATATGATTGGCGAAAAACTCTAATCGCTGACATAAATGCCAGATGCGTTGTTCTGTTGCTGTGACTGGTAGCTGTTGCGCCATGAAACATACCCTATGACTGCGATCAGTGTATAGATAACAAAAAGCGCGGTAAAAAAATACAAATCTTTTTGCAAGTACATATAAATTGAGGCCGCATCAATCGCCACCCAATACAACCAATTCGATACAACTTTTTGGGCAACTAACCAAGTGGTCACAATTGCAAAACAAGTGATTTGCGCGCCCAACCAAGCAAAATCAGTCTCGGTATACTCCGACATGACATAGCCAAACAGTAAACCGACTAACGCCGTCAGACAGATAATCTGCAGATGGCTCACTAAAGACCACTCAACAACGGTATCGGGAGTATTGTGGGCATGGGATTGGATCTGCTGCCAGTTCCACCAACCATAAATAGCCATCCCGGCATAATATAATTGCAGCAGTGCATCGGTAAACAGATTGGCTTGCAACATAATTTGTAGCGTTAACACTGTGCTTAACAAGGCAGCAGGCCAACACCACAAACTATGGCAAATCGCTAAAATCGTGTAGGCCAGCGCCAAAATCGTTGCCGCAAGTTCAAGCCCTGTTTGTACTTGCCATTGGGCAAAAAGTTGCTGCAAAAAGTCGGTCATGGCCTTAAATCACCGTGCAAAAATTTACAAACAAAGATGACTTTGCCGTAACGCTCAAAGGACCAACGAATACAGCGTTGGAGTGCAGCCATCACTGTATCATACTCACCAAAGATTTGAGTGCTCATTGTGTTGGTGATCACTGTCAAACCTTCTTGCTGATTTAATTCCGCAATAAAGCCACGGATAGGTTCTATGTACTCGCTGGTTAATGGATATTTACTAATCTCTACCGACAATTGCATACTGGTGCTTCCTCGCGATTGCAGAAATTGCCGTTTAAAGGCGTCTTTAAACGGCATTCGATATTAAAACTGATAGCTGGCACTGATCCCAACGCGACGGGGTTCAGCAAACTGTTCATAAAGATGAGCTTCATAGCCATCTCGCGGATCATTGCCGAAATAGAAGCCTCGGATGCCAATATCTCTATCCAACAAATTCCGCGCCCAAAGCGCCACCTCGAGTTGCTGCCATTGATAGCTCAATCTTGCATTCAATAAAGTGCTAGCATCCGCTTTGATATCTTCGGAATCCGAATAGTAATATCCCGCTTTGTGGGCGAGCGTCATTGAGGCTTGTAAGCCCTCGAAGATTTGCCAATCTGCGCCCAAACTATATTGCAGTTTTGGCGCATTGGCTTGCTCGCGCCCGGTTTTATCCTCACCACCTTTGGTGACAAATCCGCGAATTTCGCTACTTAACCAGCCCGCATTGACGAATAATGTGACTTCAGGCCGCCATAACCAGCGATTTTCTGTTTCAACGCCATAATTTTTGCCACTGGCGGCGTTATCGATATAGCCAACAAACTTGGTGCCTTGGTTGATCCAACCTTTGAGCTGCATATCATCGCGCCACATATAAAATACGGAAGTGCGACTCGTTAGACGCTGATCCGCACTTTGGCCTTTCACACCGAACTCAGCATTCCAGAGCGTTTCAGGCGCAAAACTGGCCTTTGAACGCAGGAAATTAGCCACATTATTGAGTTTAGGATTATTCACTTCGGCTAACGCTTCGCCGTTCACCCCACCGACTTTATACCCTTTTGAAGCCAAGCCATAAATTTGGGTATTGGCGGCAACTTGATAGGATAAACTGAGTTTAGCGCCGGACATCCAATCTTCGTTTTGCACCAAGATTTGATTGTTATCTTGATAATCCGCCCGATAACGCTCGATACGGCCACCAAATACCAAAGTCACATCAGCGGCTAATTGTTGCTCGCGCTCGGCATAAAATGCCATGTTGTCACGAGAAAAATCACTATTAAAATCTTGATCTAAATAGGTATATTGCCGTTGAAGCGAGATATCTTGCGTGCTGCCATAAACCCCAGCAACCCAAGCTGCTGTGCTACTTTCTTTGCTTAAGAATCGTTGCTCTAAACTTTGACTATCACGCTGGCGTAAATAGCGGTCAACCGATGAGTACTCATCTGGATGCATGCCCTGATATGCCCAATCTTCGTCGTAGCCATAATCAGTATCGGCGTCAATCACGCTCAACTGGGTCATGCTATCGGCAAAGTCAAATCCGCGATAATTGGCTTTCAGCGCATTAGCAAACACATCTTGCCGATCTTGCCCAGGTTGATCGGACAACGTCGTGCGATTTCTATCGAGTGAAAAAGCATCGTAGCCATTGGCAACTTGATGGTCATTGAGCACCCAATCGAGGGTTAAATCAGCATTGACCAACCAACGAGTCTTGCCATGGAACGTCGTTTCATCAATACCGTTGGTATCTTTGCGGTTTAGGTAATTGTTTTGGATGAAACCATCAGATTTCTGTTTATCCGCCACCAAGCGCACCGCAACTTGCTCTGATAAATCTTGGTTGAGCATCAGTTGATATTGCCAACTGTTGTAATCTGCCAAAGTCAGTTGCAGACGGCCTTCAGAACCGAATTCTGGTTCTGCCGTTTGCAAACTCAGCATACCAGCCATGGCATTTGCCCCAAACCGAGTGGCCTCTGGCCCACGAAATACTTCAATTTGTGAAGCATCAGCCACAGAAATCAGCCCTAAAGTACTGTAATCCATGCCATCAACTAAAACACCCACTGAAGGATTAATGCTATCGACAAACTCGCTGCGCTCGCCGATGCCACGCACTTGCAAAAACCGCCCGCGTGAAGCGCCAGCAGCAAAATTCACATTCACAAGGTGCGGCAGTAAGTCATCGACATGGATGGCGGCTTGGCGTTGTAAATCTTGTTCAGACATGACGGCAATACTGCCGGGGATTTTTTGTAAATCACCTTGGCGAAAATCGCCACGCACAGAAATAACCTCAATGGCGGTTTCTGGGGATGTTTCATTCGCATAGACACAGGATGAGGCAAAGATTGCCTGCATGGCTAAAGCGGTTACAGTAAATTTAGATATCGGGAACTGCGGCATTGAATAAATCTCCGGTTGGTTCCCGGATCACGCGCGCAAAAATGGTTGGAATCTTCACCATCCCTCCGCCGGCATAATCCGGATCAGGTTCTAAGGGTTTGCCAGATGGCATCTCAGCTTTCGCACCCCTTGGTTAGCGGCGGCAGTTTAGCCGCCTTTGTAAATCACTGCAACTCCATGAATTAAAATATTTACGTGCGACTGGCGAACTTCGGATTATCAACTAGGGTTAAAAAGAACGTCATCAAAGACGAGCTTAATAACAAGAGGAATCATATGAAAAAAAGTTTTATTGTATTGCTAGCCGCTGGAGTTTTATTGAGCAACCAAGCATTTGCCGCTGACACCGATGACGAAGTGGTCTATTCAACCGAAGGGTACTGTTTATTGTCGAATGAAGGGGTTGAACCCGATTATTTAAGAGCTTATGCCAACAAATTAGGCACAACACCATCTAAAAAGGTCTGCAATAGTTTTAAAGAAATTGTTGCTGAAGCGCGTCCTGCAAACTGGGATTATCCTCAAGGCAAAGCCTATCCTGGGAGCGTCGTTCGTTTAACACCCAATCAAATTAAATTACTTAAAGCCGCCAAAAAAGAAGATTAATCTGTCAAAAGCGTCTGATGTTGATCAATATCAGGCGCTTTTCTTCGATAGTATTTCTGGTTAAATCCGTTTAAGATCCTTCACGTCTGTACTAATTCGAGAATTGTTATGAGATGGACTTTAAGCCTCATTTGCTGGTTTCCATTGCAGCTATGGGCGAATTGTCAAAACCTCAACTTGCATGACCAACCCGCCAACCTTCTTGCTGGCACCACTATCCAGAGCATCCAATTTAAAAGAAATGATATTTTTGATGTGCAGCAAAAGCAGAGCTTTTGGTTCCATCGATTCGCCAATCAATATCATGTTGTCACCACCGAACAGACGCTGACCAACGATTTATTATTCAAAACCGGGGATACGCTAGACGTGGCACTTTTGGCTGAAACCGAGCGCTTGTTGCGCAGTCGGCGTCACTTAAGGAATGCACATATCTATGTGAGCCGTTATTGTCCCGATGATCGCAGCGTCGAAGTCACCGTTGAATCCTGGGATAACTGGTCTTTATTACCCAAACTGGGTTTTGGTCACGAGGGCGGAGCCACCAAGCTGGCGTTGGGGATTGCCGAAGACAATCTATTCGGTAGCGGGAACCAAATCCAAGCTGAGTATTTTTCTGATAGCGAACGCGATGGCTACAAAATGAAGTGGTTCGCACCGAATATTGCCGGCAGTTTCTGGCAAACTGGTTTGCAGTACGCCAATAGTTCCGATGGCGAAACTTATCAATTCGGCGTCAATTTACCGTTTTACCAACAAAGCAGCGAATGGGCATTTTATTTAGAGACACGCAAAGATCTCAAAGACGTCAATGAATATGCGCTCGGTGAAGTTTACAACGAGTATCAAAGCAAGCAGCAGCTACTTGAAATTGCTGCGGGCTGGAAAGTGTGGCAGCAGCAACAGCAGGTACAACACTTGACCGCGGGGATCCGTCTTGATGATTGGACTTTCAACCCAAACGAACAAAGTGTATTGGCTGAGCCTCTAGATCGCAATTTATCTGGGATTTGGCTCAGCTGGGATTACATCGACGCTGATTATCGCGAACTCACTAACTTTAACTTGTTTAATCGCATTGAGGACGTCAATTTCGGTTGGCAGCTGAAGGCCACTTATGGTCGCCTCAATCCCGGGTTGGGCGCTGATGATTCTGGGCATTGGTGGGAATTGGCGGTCGAAAAAAACTATGAGTTAACCTCGCAAAGTTGGTTGGTCGTGCGTAGTCGTTTGGAACAGCTCGACAGAGCCAATCAGCCGTTGCAACGGCTTTGGCAGACAGAGCTGAAATACATCCGACATTTAGGCGATCGCCATGTCCTTATCAATCAATTGCAATGGTTTGACGGTAAAGATCTGTTTAGAGATCAGATGATCGCCGTGGGTGGCGACGAAGGCATGCGCGCGTTTCCGCTGAATTATCAAGTGGGGAATCAAGCGGTGTTGGCGTCGTTTGAATATCGCTATATCACCGGCTACAACCTTTACCAACTGATTGATGTGGCATTGGCTGGTTTTGCTGATGTAGGCAAAGCTTGGGGTAACCCGTTATTACCGCCGGGCCCCGATGCAAGCACCTTACATGGCTATGGCTTTGGCTTGCGATTATTTCCAAGCCACTCCAGCCGCGGCAGCATGATTAGTATCGATTTAGCCCATCCCATCACCGACAATCCGGAATTACAAGGATGGAATTTAAGGCTGATTGCGAAAAAACCATTCTAAACTGCGGCAATTCGCTGCGCCGCTCCCATCAGCCGAACCTATTTGCAACATACGAGTGTCAAGCCCGATAAATTGATGGCAGCACCTGTTATTGCTGGCAATGCGGACAGAACACCGTTGAACGTTGCCCCAACCGGATCTCTGTCAGTGGTGCTTGGCAACGAACACAAGGCTCACCGCCGCGACCATACACCAATAACTCTTGTTTAAAATAGCCTGGTTTACCATCCACTTGGCTAAAGTCACGCAGTGTTGTTCCCCCTTGGGTGATTGCTTGCGCTAATGTTTGCCGCACCACCTCACGCAGCACAGTGCATTGCGCCAAAGTCAGCGTATTGGCCGCTCGCGTGGGCGCGATGCTGGCTTTAAACAATGATTCATTGGCGTAAATATTCCCCACCCCAACAACCACATGGTTATCCATCAACACTGTTTTGATTGGAGATTGTCGCTTTTGGCATTGGTGAAATAAATGCTCTGCAGTAAAGCCTTCTTCGAGCGGTTCTGGCCCCAAGGTTTGCATGAGCGGATGCGCATCATCTTTGGCTTGCCAAAGGACAGCCCCAAAGCGTCGGGTGTCATTAAGCCGTAATGCCATGCCATCATCTAATTGCCAGTCGACGTGGTCGTGTTTTCCCGGCGCTAAACTTTGTGGCACCACTTTCAAATGCCCTGACATCCCCAAATGCACAATGATGCTGCCACTGGGTAATTCCAGTAGTAAATATTTTGCTCGCCGGTGGATGCCAAGAATTGGCTGATTGCGCAGCTGCAGAATTTCGCTCGGCACTTCCCAGCGCAATTGCCGCTGACGCACCACCACTTGTTGTAATACTCGACCCATCAAATGGGGGCTAATGCCTAAACGGGAGACTTCAACTTCTGGTAATTCCGGCATGCTTTTTCTCTTCTGGTTAAGGGCCTGATTAACGTCTTAAGACCACAGGGCACAAATCAAGCGCTTCGTGGGGATGAATTCTAAAAATCTGCTCTCCCTGCTGCAAATACCAGTGCGATTGATCTGACACAATTTGCCATTGCTGCCAATTAGGCTCGCCACTATAAAGCAACTCAACTTGGCAAACGCTCGCAAAAATTGCATTTGGCATCACCGGCTCGGGTCGAAGAGGTTGTTGCTGCCAGCTGGTTAACAGCTTGCTGCTATCCACTGGCGCACTCAGCTCTGGCTTAAAACGCCATTGTGGGCCTGATCTTTCCAGCACAGCGGCAGGAAAACGCATATAAACGATACTCGCATGGGCAGGGATCAGCGTTTGGGCTTGCTTATCGCGCATTTTCGCGAATTGATTCGGCGCAATATAAAACAACAAAAACAAGGCCAGCACGCCAAAGATGATCACGTTATTCCACGCAGTGCGACTTAGTCCAAACATCAGTTGTTCTCAACCCAAAGGCTGTCGGCAAACGAGCAGCGCATTTTAACCATGGCGAGGAGTTTAGCGGAAACTTACTGAGGAGGCTAGAAAGTAAAAAACCCAGCCGAGGCTGGGTTTTTCAGGAAATTCATCCGATTACTTGATTTTCGCTTCTTTGAAAATCACGTGCTTACGCACTTTAGGATCGAACTTTTTGATTTCCATTTTTTCTGGCATGGTGCGCTTGTTTTTATCAGTAGTGTAAAAAAAGCCAGTACCAGCAGTAGAAACTAAACGAATTTTATCGCGCATTTTCTATTCCTTAGACCTTTTGACCTTGCTTACGCAGATCTGCTAAAACAGCATCGATACCATTTTTATCGATGATACGCATAGCGCGTGTTGAAAGACGCAGCGATACGAAACGGTTTTCGCTTTCAACCCAGAAACGGTGAGTTTGCAGGTTAGGCAGGAAACGGCGCTTTGTTGCGTTGTTGGCGTGTGAACGACGGTTACCTACCATCGGACCCTTGCCAGTGATTTGGCACACTCTAGACATGTCAATGTTTCTCCAAAATTACTTCAGCTCGAGCTATCGTCATCCTTCCGGCCAAGAAGAATGCCCCGGATTTCTGAAAGGGCGCAATTTATACACGATAAAAGGCAAAAACTCAAGGTAATTCTACCTGAGATCCTCAAACTCGAATTGCGATCCAATCAGTTTTTAAAGCCAGCCGCGTTCTGCAAAGGAAATCACCTCTGCGTCGCCGACTACAAAATGATCCAATAACTTAATGTCGACTAAGGCCATAGCCTGAGTCAGGCGTTCCGTTATCGCTCTGTCAGCGCGACTCGGCTCAGCAACTCCGGATGGATGATTGTGAGCCAAAATAACGGCGGCGGCATTATGCGCTAAAGCGCTCTGAACTACAATACGCGGATACA
>JACCDH011256660.1_pt1 | contig 33061 bp, 25 predicted proteins | sample 7442481 | NCBI WGS metagenome assembly JACCDH01 (sample SAMN15323433, study PRJNA562643) | freshwater metagenome | isolation source: river surface water | place: USA:Blue River Watershed | collected 2017-08-15
ATCGAAACAATTTCCTTGACATTCTCTTTTGTTAAAGGCATAAATAAAATGGTTTCATCGATGCGATTTAAAAATTCAGGTCGAATTGTTTGTCTCAATAATTCCATGACCTCAATTTTTGCTTTTTCTCCAGCCCGCTCAAATTCAGCAGGTTTAATGTTGTCAAATTTTTCATGAATGATATGAGATCCTAAATTGGATGTCATAATGATGATCGTGTTTTTAAAATTCACCAAACGACCTTTGTTATCTGTTAATCTTCCATCATCAAGAACTTGCAATAATACATTGAAAACATCAGGATGTGCCTTTTCTATTTCGTCCAATAATATAATCGAGTAGGGACGTCTTCGAACAGCCTCAGTTAATTGACCACCTTCATCATAACCAACGTATCCTGGAGGAGCTCCAACTAATCTAGAAACTGAGTGTTTTTCTTGGTATTCACTCATATCTATTCTTGTCATCGCATTCTCATCATTAAATAAATATTCAGCCAATGCTTTTGCAAGTTCCGTTTTTCCAACACCCGTTGTTCCTAAAAAGATGAACGAGCCAATTGGTTTTCGAGCATCTTGTAATCCTGCTCTTGATCTACGCACAGCGTCTGAGATCGCACTAATCGCCTCTTCTTGACCTACAACGCGTTTTCCTAATTCGTCTTCCAATCGTAAAAGCTTAGAAACTTCACTTTCGATCATTTTATTCACTGGAATTCCTGTCCACTTTGAAACAACTTCAGCAATTTCTTCTGCATCAACTTCTTCCTTGATCATTTTAGATTTCACTTGCATTTCGGTTAATTGAATTTTCAATTTCTCAAGTGTTTCCTCAGCTTCTTTTATTCTACCGTAACGAATCTCAGCAACTTTTCCATAATCTCCTGAACGTTCTGCTTGATCTGCTTCAAGTTTGAACTGTTCAATTGCCTCTTTGTTCTTTTGTAGCGCATCAATAATATCGCGTTCTGCTTGCCATTTCGCTTTGAAAGAATCGCGTTGTTCGGATAAATTCGCCAAATCCTTTTGAAGAATTTCCATTTTCTTAGTATCATTTTCGCGTTTCAGAGCGGCGCGTTCAATTTCCAACTGCATTATTTTACGCTCTAATTCATCCAATTCCTCTGGTTTCGAATTGATTTCCATGCGAACCTTTGATGCTGCTTCATCAATTAAATCGATTGCTTTATCTGGTAAATGACGATCAGTAATATAACGTTGTGATAATTCAACGGCTGCAATGATGGCTGCGTCTTTAATCAATACTTTGTGGTGATTCTCGTATTTCTCTTTAATTCCACGTAAGATGGAGATCGCATCCTCAGTTGTTGGTTCATCCACTAAAACTGTTTGAAATCTTCGAACAAGCGCTTTGTCTTTCTCAAAGTACTTTTGATATTCATTCAAAGTTGTTGCTCCTACAGCTCTTAATTCACCTCGTGCTAAAGCAGGTTTTAAAATGTTTGCAGCATCCATTGCGCCTTCGCCACCACCACCTGCACCAACAAGTGTGTGAATTTCATCAATGAATAAAATTATTTCACCTTCAGCACCGATTACTTCCTTAACAACGGCTTTTAAACGTTCTTCAAACTCCCCTTTGTATTTTGCGCCAGCAATCAACGAACCCATGTCTAACGAATAAACAACTTTCGATTTTAAATTCTCAGGCACATCTCCATCAATAATGCGGTGAGCAAGTCCTTCGGCAATAGCCGTCTTACCAACGCCAGGTTCACCAATGAGAATCGGATTGTTCTTCGTTCTTCGCGTTAATATCTGTAAAACTCTGCGTATTTCATCATCTCTACCAATCACTGGATCCAATTTACCAGACTTTGCTAGTTCGTTTAAGTTTTTTGCGTATTTCTCTAATGATTGATAGGTTCCTTCTTGACTATTAGAAGTGACTTTATCTCCTTTTCTTAAATCCATAATTGCTTGTTTAAGCGTTGTTTTTGTAATTCTGTTATCTTTTAGTAAACTTCCAATAGAATCGTTTACATCTAGCATTCCCAACAATAAAAGCTCGACTGAAACAAATTCATCTCCAAAACTTTTCATTTCAGCGATTGCATTCGTTAAAACTTTATTTGTGTTTTGTCCTAAGTAAACTTGTCCACCTTCAACTTTTGAATAACTGAATAGAATTCGATCTAAGGCAGCTTCTAACATTTGTTGATTTACGGAGAGTTTTTTAAATAAATAAGGTGCCACATCTTGATCAATCAATAAAATGGCCTTTAATAAATGTCCAGTTTCAATGGCTTGATTTCCGCTGGACTCAGCTAGGCTTTGAGCTTGCTGAATCACTTCTTGTGATTTAATTGTAAATTTTGAAATATCCATTTTTAAGTTTTTTGAACGATTTCTATTCCTCAAATTAAGAACCAAGTACAATTTCAACCTTAAATCGGAAAAATTGACATTGGTTTAAAAAATATTCGGACTAAATGACTTGTTTCTATACGTTTAAACTTGAATAAACATGAAAATTTGACTTATCAACATTTTTTGTAACCATTGTTAATAACTTCCGTATTACTCTAACACAAACAAAACAACATGAAATTAGTAGCAATCGGAATTTCAGTTTCTCTCAGTTATTTTGCGTTTAGCGGCGAAGCAGAGAAACAGATCTCAAAAAAGGAGTACGTCGACATGTGGCGAACGACAGCTGTTCAACAGATGATTGACTATAATATTCCTGCTAGTATAACTTTGGCTCAAGGGATATTAGAATCGGGTAGTGGTAATTCAGATTTAGCAAAAAACGCTAAAAATCACTTCGGTATTAAATGTCACGATTGGACCGGAGAAAAAATATACATGGATGACGATCAAAAAAATGAATGTTTCCGTGTTTATGCTACTGCTGAAGAAAGTTATGTTGATCACAGTTTATTCTTAAAGGATAAAAAAAGATACAGTGCTTTATTCAGTTTGGAAAAAACAGATTATAAATCGTGGGCAAAGGGATTGAAAGATGCGGGTTATGCAACGAATCCAAAATATCCAGAATTGTTGATTGAAATCATTGAAGACTTAAAGTTGAATGAATTGGATCAATTGGGAATTCAAAACAATGAATTAAAGCCAGATTTAACTGCAGATGCAAAATCTACAACAAACGCTTCAAGTGTCGATGCCGTTAAGCATACAGTAATGACGCATGATAATAAAGTTAAATATGTAATTGCTAGAAAAGGTGATACGTTTTACCGAATTGCCAAAGAATATGAACTTGGTTTATGGCAATTGTATAAATACAATGATTTTGGTCCTAAAAAAGATGTACTAATTGAAGGTGATATTGTGTATATCCAACCAAAAAGATCAAAAGCAAAAAATAAAGAAATTAAGCTTGAAAAAGCAATGACTTTAAGAGAAGTTTCACAAAAAGAAGCTGTAAAACTAGAGTCATTAATAAAATTAAATAATATTTCTTCCGGTGATGAATTACTTCCAAAGGGAGAAAAGGTTACCCTCCATTAATGGCATGTCCAGCCTGCGCTAACAGGTTTGTGAGGTTTTTTAGTTTGTTGTTGTTTGTTGAGAGCCCTGGTGAAAACTGGGGCTTTCTTGTATTCCTATAACTCAATTGTGTTTTTAAGAATCCAATAATAAGCTCGAAACATCGTTAAATAAACCGTTTTAACCGTTAAATCAATAGGATTAGCATTAAGATTGATTGTATGAAAGTTATTTTATAATTTAGAGGCAATAATAAACCAAGACTATGAAGCCTTCAACGGAGTTGTTTAAACTGATTAAATCATTATCGAAATCGGAGAAACGTTTTTTTAAACTTTCTTCTTCGTTACAATCGGGTGATAAGAATTATTTAAAGATTTTCGATTTCATCGAAGGTCAAGCCAAATATGATGAGGAAGAATTGAAACGCGTTTTCAAAAAGGAAACGTTCATCAAACATTTACCTTCTGAAAAAAATCATTTATATAAATTGATTTTAAAAAGTTTGCGTTCTTATTACAGTGAACAATCGGTTAGCAGTTTGTTAAAACAAGAGATTAAGAACGTTGAAATTCTATACAACAAAGCACTTTATAAAGAATGTGAGAAATTCGTCTCTCGTGCTAAGCAAATAGCTCGCGATCATGAAAAATTCTATTATTGGTTTGAACTTATTTCGTGGGAAAAGAAATTATTGGAAGAAGCCTATGAATCTGGTGAGTTTACCACCAATTTAGATGCGCTTGTTGAAGAGGAAGAGGAAGTAATTGCTAAATTGAGAAACCTCGCAGAATACCAAGTGATTTATTCAAAAATAAACTTGATTTTCAGAAGTGGTGGTTTTACGCGAACAGATGCTGAACGTTTAGTTGTGGATGGAATTGCCGATTACCATTTAATAAAAGGGAAAAACACTGCCTTGTCTACACGTGCTGCTTCCATGTGCTATTATATAAAAGGGCTTTGTGCAGCGACGAACCGCAATTATGATGAAAGCTTTCAGTTTTTTAACCGTACCAGAGAAATTTTAGATCGAAATCCTGATATCAAAGCGGATTCAGGACAACGTTATGTAATGACCTTGTCGCACCTTTTGAGATGTTACATTGACAGTGAAGATTTTGAAAAAGCGCAAAGTTTGATTCTGGACATGCGTGCTTTGGATGGTAAAAAAGGATTTAATTCAATTGATATTATGGTGCGTATTTTTACGAGTACCTACAATTTGGAATTAAACTTATTGCATACAATGGGTGATTTCCAAAAAAGCGTTGATTTAATTCCTCAAATAGAAAAACTTCAAGAAGAATATGGCGATAAAGTAAGTAAAGAGCAAGAAATCCTACTTACATACAACAAAGCATACAGTTATTTTGGAATTGGGGAATTTAAAAAGGCTTTGTCTTATATCAATGAAGTTTTAAATGATAACGAACAAAATTTAAGACAAGATATCTACAGTTTCTCTCGTTTGTTCAATTTGGTGCTTCACTTTGAATTGGAGAATTACGACTTTTTAGAGTACATCATTAAGTCAACAAACCGTTATTTGAGTAAACAAGAACGTGACTACGAAGTTGAAAATGTATGTATCAAGCACATTCGTAAACTATCCAAATCTATACATTCAACTGAACGCATTTTGGTGTTAGAAAAAATGAAAGAAGAGTTAGAACCTTTGTTAATGGATCGAAATGAACGTGTAGTATTAGAATATTTCAATATTACAGCTTGGGTAACGAGTAAGATTTACAAGATAAGTTTCAGTGAAGCAGTTCAAAGTGAATTGAAAACAGCTAAAAATTAATAATTCCAGAAATAACTACATTTCCTGTTGAATTAGCAATGGTCGTCAAGCTGTTAGAAAAAGCGTAATAGGTTGTTGTATTTGTACGTTGACGGTAAGTTAAATCAAGGGTGAACTTTTTTGTTTTGAATCCAATTCCACCAGAGATTATCATATCTGGTTCAAGTTCTATTTGTTGATCTGAATTGAATGCATTTCCATAATAGGCAAATCCACCGCGCAAAAAACAACCAGCAAACAATACATATTCACCACCAATTCTTACGTTTAATGCATCTTGAAAAACAGATTTTGCATAGTTGTTTTCGTATTCATAGTTGTACGCTTCATATTTTAAATCCGAAGTGCTTTTAAAATGAGCATGTCGATAACTTAAATATTCTACATCTACATTCAAACAACCTTTGGTTCCAAAAACAAATGCAACTGATCCAACAACTCTGGCTGGGGTGCGCACTTTATATTTGTAATCACCAACTGGAATTAAACTGTCAACTACAGTGTAATTTGCATTCGTAAATCTACTTGACATTCCAGCGGACCAAGTATCTGTCATTTCCGAAAAAGTAGGGGAGTGTAATGCCAATCCAAAACGAAGAGATTCATTTGCTAAATAAATTGCTCCAAATCTTAGATTTACTCCATTTCCTTTTGTTTTTAAATAGTAATTGTAATCAAATCCACGTAAATCTGTACCGCTTGTGTCGACCAACGTTTCTGAATGTTTGTAATCTTCTATATAGCGATAGGAACGGATGCTCAAATTCCCACCGATGTACAATTTATTGAGGTAATTTCCACTCAAATTAAAGTAAAATTCATTTATTCCACCTTTTGTAAAGATTTCTCGAGAGTGATAAACATCTCCTGCATTTAATTGTGAATAGAATTCTTGATTGACAGCGTCGTATTTAATTGTATGAGTCTGATAAGCTAAATCGGAGCTAAAAGGAAAATAAGTATTCAGTTCTTCAGGATAATAACCTTGAATTTGGCTAACAAAATTATCTAACAAGGATGAGAATTGTTGTCCTTCATAACGAATTTCATTTTTGAAACTCTCAATTTGGTTATATCCTAATCCAAATTGATTGAATAGAAAACCATTTCCATTTTTCGAAACATCGTTAGCAATAACAAATCCAAGATTGCTTATCCCACCTTGGCCCGATGACGCTTTCGTTAGAACAGAATTAAAAGTTGATTTTGTTGATGAACCACCTCCAAAGATTGAAGCACCAAAAAGAGAAGATGAATAACGACCGTATCCAGCTGGATTGATTTGATAAGAACTTAAATCTGCACCTAACGCACCGAAAGAACCGCCCATTGCTTCAAATCTAGCAGAGCCATGATAACTTGTTTTTGAATGACGGTATAAATCATTTTCATTTTGAGAAAAACAAAAAATGGGCAACAAACAAATACTTAAAACAACAAAGCGAACCATCAATAATTAGTTTCTTCGAACACCTGTAGTAGGACGACTCGCGCCACCACTTCTTGATCCACTTCCAACACTTCCTCCAACTGAACCGCGGTTAATAGATTCATTTGTTGGTCTTTGCTGGCTATTTGAGCCTCGTGCATTTACTGAACTTGGTAAATTGTTAGTTCCAACAGGACTAGTTCTTACGTCTGAACTAGTATATACAGGCCTACTTTGTGTTGGTCTAATTTCTTTTGTTGCACGAACCGAAGCCGTTGATTGATTTACATCAACCTTTCCATTAGAAACATTTTGCCCAGCAAGCGAACGAGCTGAAAGAGGTTTGGAAACGATTGTGTGTGACTCATTGTTACTTGATACTCCGGCATGGGCTTTAACAAGATTCGAATTGTTTCGATTACCACTATTCGTATAACCACTTAAGCTTCCTCTTGGACCTGAGTGACCATTGTATAAACTACTGGAATTGTCGTAATTGTTTGGATTTTCGTAATTATTTGAATTATAACCAAATGGATTTGTGTTGTAGAAAAACGGATTGCTCGAAAAATAAGGCGAACTGTAACTTGTTCCAAAATAAAATCCACCATACGGGTTATAATAAGGTGAGTACATGTTGCCATAATAGCCGTATTGACCTGCGCCATAATTCATATAACCTGGTCCAAGGTAATAATGACCAAATGCATTGTAATAACCATATCCATAATACATGTCGTTCAAACCTGAATATCCATAATTTCGAGCTCCCCAACCACAGTCAAATGGTGTGAAAAGAAAAGGATTGCAATCACAATTGTTCATTGCAGCTATATTGTAGGGATCATAATAGTATGCACTGGATGCAACTCCTTTGTCTTTTTTATAGCGAAAAGTCGAGTAATTCGTTTCGTCAGTTAACGATTCTCCAACTGGTAATTCTGCGTTTTTCATCACGTACACGTCATCATCAACGAGCATTCGATTTGAATAACAAGAAGTTAAAACTCCAGACAATAAGGTTAAGGAAGATAGGTATAGTGTAACTTTCATCTTTTTGAAGATTTAATTTATCCTAAAGGTAATTTTTAATTTTTAACTTTGCAAAAAATTAACAAAGTCAATCAACGATTTAAGTTCATGGCACAGAAATACACAACTCGCGAAGAGGATTACTCAAAATGGTACAACGAATTAGTTTATAGAGCAGATCTTGCAGAGCATTCAGATGTTCGCGGATGTATGGTTATTAAACCGTATGGATATGCAATCTGGGAAAAAATGAAGGATGTTTTGGATCAGAAATTCAAAGAAACAGGGCATTCAAATGCATATTTCCCCTTGTTTATTCCTAAATCGTATTTGAGTAAAGAAGCTAGTCATGTTGATGGTTTCGCAAAAGAATGTGCTGTCGTAACGCATTACCGTTTGAAAAATGCGGAAGATGGAAGTGGAGTAGTTGTTGATCCAACAGCAAAACTAGAAGAAGAATTAATTGTTCGACCAACTTCTGAGACAATTATTTGGAATTCTTATAAAAACTGGATTCAATCTTACCGTGATTTACCAATTCTCATCAACCAATGGGCAAACGTTGTTCGGTGGGAAATGAGAACACGTTTATTTTTGAGAACAACTGAGTTTTTATGGCAAGAAGGGCATACAGCTCACGCTACAAAACAAGAGGCTATTGACGAAACAGTTCAAATGTTAGATGTTTACGCTGATTTTGCTGAGAATTTCATGGCCATGCCTGTTATTAAAGGTGTTAAAACGGAAAGTGAACGCTTTGCAGGTGCTGATGATACGTATTGCATTGAAGCAATGATGCAGGACGGAAAAGCGTTACAAGCTGGTACTTCTCACTTTTTAGGTCAAAATTTCGCTAAAGCATTTGATGTGAAGTATGCGGACAAAGAAGGTAAATTAGAATACGTTTGGGCAACTTCTTGGGGCGTTTCAACACGTTTGATGGGAGCATTAATTATGACGCATTCTGATGATGAAGGATTGGTATTACCTCCAGCGTTGGCTCCAATTCAAGTTGTTGCTGTTCCGATTCATCGCACAGATGAAGAATTGGCTAAAATCGATGAAAAATTCCAAGAATTAGGAAAGAAATTGAAAGCTATAGGGATTTCATTTAAATATGATAATGACGACAATCGTCGTCCGGGATGGAAATTTGCTGAGTATGAAGCGAAAGGTGTTCCAGTTCGTTTAGCAATGGGTCCAAGAGATTTAGAAAATGGAAAAGTTGAAGTAGCTAGAAGAGATAACAAAACGAAAGAAGTTGTTGACTTTGATGGTATAGATGGATTTATTGAAAACCTATTAGCTGAAATTCAAACTAATTTATTGCAGCGTGCGAAAGATTACCGTGCAGCAAATATCCAAACAGTAGATTCTTACGAAGAGTTCAAATCGAAAATTGATGGTGGTGGATTTTTCTATGCCCATTGGGATGGAACGAAAGAAACTGAAGCAAAAATCAAGGAGGAAACTCAGGCAACGATTCGTTGTATTGCCATCGACCAACCTGAAGAGGCAGGTGTTTGTATGGTAACAGGTAAACCATCTTCTAAACGCGTGATTTTCGCAAAAGCATATTAAAATGGAGCAAAATCGAAAAATAATTCTTGATCTTCTGTTGAATAAATCAGCGTTGAAACAAAACATCGCTGATGATTGCGAACAAGTTTTTTTGAAAATCAAAGAGACGATTAAATCAGAAATTGATGCGCTTCAAAAAAAGGTTAAAGATCAACGAATTCGATTAAGCTACAAAGAAAAAGGCAACTTTGAAATTCATGTTTATGTTGGTAGTGATGTACTAGTTTTTCACCTACATAACAATGTTTTTCGTTTGCCTGATGATAATCCGTTATGGGGCACAAAATACCTAAGAGAGAACGATGCCAACGGTTATTTTGGTGTTATTTATATCTATAATTTTTTAGCAGAGTCATTTATTCAAAATCGTTTAAATGACTCTGGCTATTTGATTGGTCGATTGTTTATTAATCACGATCGCCATTTCATGATGGAAGGCAAAGGACAATTGGGAGTTCTGTTTAGAGATTTGGAAAACACTGTTCTTACAGATGACTTGGTTTGCCTTATCGTTCAGTCTTCTTTTGCGTATGCCTTAGAGTTTGATTTATTAGTGCCACCGTATGATTTCGTAGCAGAATTATCGGTTGGTGAGATACAATTAATTAGTAACAACCTACAATTGCAAACCGGTAAACGTCTGGGATTCAAAATGAAATCCGACGAAAGTGATTTTTTTTAAAAAAAAGCGCAGATACGTTTGCTATTACAGAATTTCGTAATATATTTGCACTCCCAAATTAACGGGAAAATTGACATACGGCCCATTCGTCTAGTGGTTAGGACGCCAGGTTTTCATCCTGGAAACAGGAGTTCGATTCTCCTATGGGCTGCCAAATTTAATATTTGGCCCATTCGTCTAGTGGTTAGGACGCCAGGTTTTCATCCTGGAAACAGGAGTTCGATTCTCCTATGGGCTGCAAGACATATGTCTATAACTTTATAAAACAAAAGAAAAATGGCGAATCACAAGTCAGCACAAAAAAGAATCAGATCAAACGAAGGAAAAAGACTTCGTAACAAATATCAGCACAAAACAACTCGTAATGCTGTACGTAAATTACGCGCATTAACAGATAAAAAAGAAGCTGAGACATTGTTTCCAAGTGTTGTAGCTATGTTGGATAAACTTGCAAAAAGAAACATTATCCACAAAAACAAAGCTGCGAACTTAAAATCTGGTTTACAAGTTGCTATCAACAAACTGTAATAGTTTTTGACAAGATATGAAGGGGGCATTAGCCCCTTTTTTTATACCTTTATTTTTTTAATTATCAGTCATGCGAAATTGGGTGTTGTTTTTTCTGTTGTTCTCTTGTTTTATTGGCAGGTCACAGAATTTCAATTCACTCATTCCATACGATACATTAAAATACACGAGTAGAATAGGAGGTCAGCTTGATTCAATAGATGTGTTTAATGCCTTTTTGAGTTCTACGAATCCAAGTGGAAGCATTTCTGAATTAAATACTTTCACTCCGCGTTGGTTGTTTACTAATCATGGTGCTCAAATTCAACAAAACTTCAATTCATGGAAGCCACTCGTTTTTTCTGGACTCCCGCACATAGGATTTAATTATTCGTTTGGTTCCCAGGGAACTCAGAACGTATTAATGTCTTACCAGCAAAGTTTTGGAAAACAACTCATTGTCAATTTAGAATACAAAAAAAACAAAGGTTCTGGTTTTCTCAGAAATGGAGATTACAATCTTAATGACTTGGAATTCCAATTAGCCAAAAAAGGTTCTTTTTATTCTTTTTTAACTCAGGCCTCTTATTTAACATCTGAGTTTCATGTAAACAACGGTTTATTGGTCGATTCGTTGGCTGATGATTTCGCACTTCGATTATTGCCCGTTCAAAAAGAAAATGCCTATCATTCAAATCAACGAACGAATTTGATTCATACAAATTATTTCGATTTCAGTAAGGATTCTCTTGTTGCGATTGGTTTATTCACTTCTCATCAATTACAAATTCGAAACTTACGATATTCCGAAGAAATAGACACCTTATCGTTGATTTACAATGAAATTAACTACGACAGTACCTTGACAATGGATCAAAATCAATTGTCGTCAATAACGAATGGTGCAGGATTGTTTTTGAAGAACAAGAAAGTTGCATTTGGCGTAGGTGCTGAAGTTCGATATTGGAAATACGACAATCTGAATCATAGAAATGATACAACAGAAGTTAATCTTGCTGCTAATTTTTTGTATCAAACGCGTAAGTTTAAATTTTCTGAAGTTCACAAACACAATTTGATTGGTGCTAAACAGGAATTTAAAAATGAACTAGCAACTTCAATATTAGTTGGTAGAAGTAAATTGAATGCATCCTTAAATTACAGTAGTGAGTTACCGGAAGTTCATCAGCGATTTATCTACGCAAATAACTATGCTTCAACGATTCAAAATCCACATAAACAAACGCGTTTGTATGGTGATATCGCGTTTCAACAATCATTTGGTGGAATTGATTTGAATGCTGGTGTAAGTTATGTGAGCTTGAAAAATAACTATTTCTTCATCGATTCACTTTGGAGAAATGATACAATAACGAATTTGTCAGCACTGCAATTCAATTTAAGAGCTTCTTATCGTTTCAAAAAACTGTATTTGCAGCCTAGTTATGCTTTTGCAATCAATTCAAGTTCGATTCAATTTATTCCAAATCATCAAATTAATGTAAGAACTTTTCTAAAAGGAGGTTTGTTCAAAGCAAAAAAAATGCAAGCTTATCTTGGAGTCGATGCATCTTATTTATCGCAGTTTTCACCAATTCAATTCAATTCTTTAATCGGCTCCTACGAATTTTGGAAAACTAGTTCAGTAAATTCTGGGTATTTCAACCTTCACTTCTTTACAGGGTTTCAAATTGATGAATTCAAATTTTATGTTCGTTTTGAAAATATTGGGTATTTCTGGAATCAACATTCTATGCCCGTTTTAACGAATCATCCAATTCCTGGAACTCAATTCAGACTTGGGTTGACGTGGGATTTCTTTAATTGATCGAAGTTTTATTTTAATTGAATTTAGACGTTTATAATGAAAAACGTAAGGTCTAAAAACGTCGAAAGGAGCAAAACAGGCGTTTCGCTCCTTTCAAACCTAACCTAACCTACCTTTTACAACTAAACCTAAGTCAAATTTAGATTAATTATTAATTGCATGCAAGTTTTTTTTGAAAAAAATATTTTTTTAATTCACAATTCACTTTTAAAAGAATAAATAGGTGATTGGGTTCAGATTGTTTGCATTGTTTATCTTTGGTTAAAATTTTTTTTAGCTATGAAATTATTAGAAAACAAAGTGGTTTTGATTACTGGAGCATCTAGAGGAATTGGTAAAGCAATTGCTGAGGAGTGCGTTAATCATGGTGCTAAAGTTGCTTTTACATATTTATCATCTGATGAAAAGGCAAGAGCTCTTGAAGCTGAATTAGCAAAAGACGGAGGAGTTGTAAAAGGGTTTAAAAGTGACGCTTCTAAATTTGATGATGCACAAAAGTTAGTAGATGATGTTGTTGCGGAGTTTGGAACTATCGATGTTTTGGTAAATAATGCAGGTATTACACGTGATACTTTATTAATGAGAATGACTGAGGAGCAATGGGATGAAGTGATCAATACGAATTTGAAATCTGCATTTAATTTAACTAAAGCTGTTCAACGCCCAATGTTGAAAGCAAGAAGTGGTTCTATAATTAATATGTCTTCTGTTGTTGGAGTAAGTGGTAACGCTGGTCAATCAAATTATGCAGCTTCAAAAGCTGGTTTAATTGGTTTCTCTAAATCAATTGCACAAGAATTAGGTTCAAGAAACATTCGTTGTAACGCTATTGCTCCAGGATTTATTGAAACTGAAATGACAGAAGTTCTTGATCAAAAGGTTGTTGAAGAATGGAGAAATTCTATTCCATTAAAAAGAGGTGGCTCACCGAAAGATGTTGCTAACCTTACAGTTTTCTTAGGTTCCGATATGTCTGCATACATTACCGGTCAAACAATTAATGTTTGCGGTGGAATGTTGATGTAATATAAATATTCTTTGAATTGAAAGCCATTCGTTATGCGAGTGGCTTTTTTTGTAGACGATTACGCCAATAACCAACGGTCATTAACAACTTGCGTAACCAATCATAATAAAGAGCTATAAACGAAAGAATAATAATTCCCCAAAGAACAATTAAATTAGCCCAGAACGTACTTAATTGTAAACCAAACAGATTTTTACTTGGTGCATAAAAGTGGGAACTGAAAAACAACGGATCTTTTGCAGCCAAGAAAATCGGATTGTCTTTTCTAAACAGTTCATTTTTATAGGTCAACACCTTTTCCGTTTCCAAACGATTTGTAACAATATCATTTAAAGCTTCATTCGAGTACTGATCTCTCAATAAATTATAGGTTTCAATTCCCATTTTTTGCTTCTTCAATTCAATGCTATCGGAAGATCTATTCGCTGTATTGATGTATTGCTTTTTAAGGTAGCCGAAGAATTCATCCAATTTATAGGTGTTAATCTTTTCTTTTGGACCATCGAATGCTAGTAATGTTTGTTCGCAATCTTCGCATTTCAAGTTTTCCCATTTATCTTCTTCCTTTTTTATTTCCTTGATTAATAAATCACGTGAATTCTGACGCACTTTCCAATCAACTTTTGTCGATGAGAGCTGGTCTAAATGGTATTGAATTTCAGGTAGCCAATAATCTTTTTTCCAACTAGCTTCAAATTTATCTTTATTCAATTCAAAAAACAACTTATCCAAATCATTTTCAGTGGATTGCGAAACAGCAATTGCTTCGTATGACCAACGCGAAACCATCAAATCGCCAATCCAAGGAACCTCTGTTGATTTTGAAAGAACCGGGTGTAATTTGTCGAATTTTACAATTACCCCACTAAACAAGAGTTGTGGAATAATCATAATTGGAACAATGACATAAATAACTTTTGCTGAATTGAATGCGCTTGAAATATTGAGTCCTAAAACATTTGCAGCACAAGAGGTGGTAAACAAAATCAACCAATATTCTAACCATAATCCTTTTATCTCGAGGATGTAATTACCAATTAGTACAAACAACAACATTTGAACAGCTGAGATAATAAAAAGGATAGAAATCTTTGAATATAAATAACTGGCTTTCGAAAGGTTGAGAAACGATTCGCGTTTTAAGATGCGTTTGTCCTTGTGAATTTCTTCTGCAGCAACAGTTAATCCTAAAAATAAGGCTACTACTACAGCGATGAAGATGTATTGAGGAATATTCTCATTACTGTAAAATGAATAATGTGAATTTCCATCTTGATTGGTACTGAAATACTTCACAAAAAAGGAAAGGACCAAAGCAAGAAGTGGTGCTTCTAAAAAAGTAACTAAAATATATTGACGATTTGAAAGCTTACTCAAAACATCACGTAAAAAGAAAACCCAAAACTGTTTCAAGCGTGAAGGAATACTTGAATGGGCCGATGGAGTAGCATTTCGTTGTTCAACCTTTGTAATCTTTCTGGATTTCAAGTATTTGCTGTACCATTCTTCTGGACTCGTTTTTCGCGCATCTGTCAACTTGCCGTATTCATCCACAATTTTCGTGTCGATGATATTGAATAATTGTTCAGGATTGACATTTCCACACAGTGAACATTCACGTTCTTCAGCATTTCCGTGATGAATGTGATGCTTGAAATAGACAATAGCATCAATTGGATTCCCATCAAAAATAGGGAAGCCTCCTTGATCCATGATTAACATACGATCAAACATCTTATAAATCTCTGAAGATGGTTGATGTATTACAACAAAAACCAGTTTCCCCTTGAAAGTCATTTCCTTCAATAAGTCCATGATGTTTTCCGAATCCCTCGACGATAAACCTGAAGTGGGTTCGTCAACAAACAAAACTTCTGGCTCACGAATCAATTCCAACGCAATGTTCAAGCGTTTTCTTTGTCCGCCTGAAATGGTCTTTTCTAATGGATTGCCAACAACTAAATCCTTAACTTCATACAAACCAATGGACTGAAGCACATCAATAACTTTTCGGTTGATTTCTCGATCAGTTAATTTGGAATAGCAAAGCTTTGCGTTAAAAAAAAGATTTTGAAAAACTGTTAATTCTTCAATTAACAAATCATCTTGACTTACAAAGCCAATAATTCCTTGTAATTTCGATTTTTCGGTATGAATATCTAATCCGTTGATTGTTATTGTTCCTGTCGTTGGTTTGTAAGAACCATTCAAGACATTCAATAGGGTAGACTTTCCTGTTCCTGAACCACCCATGATTCCAACCAACTTTCCAGATTCTTCAACGAAATTGAATGGATATAAGCCAGGTTTACCACCTTTGAATTTGTAAGAAATGGCATCAACCTTAAAAGTAATCCGTTCTTTATTACCTAAATCAATGAATTTGCTGATGACATCGCTGTAGTAAACTTGTTTTGTTTTTTGTGTCTTTAGTGTAGAACCATGTGTAAAAATATGCGTCCGATCATTTGAAACAAACTGACCATTTATGCTAAGATCATCTTTTCCAAAATACTTAAAAAACAAAGTGTTAACACTTTTTACTTGAAGTATTCGTATATCATCATCTAACCCTCGAAGTTGGATTGTTTTGAGCCCTTCCTTTGGAACAGCTTGTACATAAAGTACATCAGGAGAGATGATTGTATGAACATTGGAGCTTAGAACAAAATCCGTGATTATGTCATATTCTTCCTTAGCAATGTTAAATGATTCAGCAACAGTGTTAACGAACTCAATTTCTTGTTCGGTCACAACTTCATTGGATTGAATAAATTCTATGATACGAATCAATACAATTACCTTTTGCTTCTGTGTTAATTCCTCATTGATTTGAGCACAAATGCGAAGGATTTTTACAGAATTTAAGGATGTTCTTTTTCTGTCACCATCTTTGCGCTGTTGTTTTAGATGCAACGCATTTAGGTATTCATCGAATAAACCAAGGTATTTTTGGACTAATAAGGCATTTAATTCGGCTCTTAAAAAAGAGTCAATAATCGATTTTCCTTTCGAACTTTTAATTTGCTGAACTTCATCACTTTCACCTAAATCATCAACTTTTGCAATAATCGCAAAAAGTTGCATTAAGGCACGGAGAATTCGCTCGCTCATTTAAACGATCAATTATTGCTTGAAGCCAATAAGCATAACAGCACAACCTGTGACTTTTTTATCCAAATCTAATTCTGTTTCAATTGTAACAGGAATTGTTTTCGGCACTTTAAAATCCCAGTACGGCGAATTTTTAAAATCTTTATTCGTGAAAAGAATGTTTCCTTTAGGATCGCGAACTGTAAAAATTACATAATCATCGTCAGAACCAGCACTTGCAGCAATACGGTAAGTTGAACCGCCAAAGAAAGTTGTTTTAAATTCAGCTTTTTCTCTATCTAAAAAAGCAGTGTAAACTTGTCCGTCAGAAACGAATTTTGATGAACCTTTTGTTCCATTTAAGTATCCTTCACAAACACCAACAATTTTTTCGCAATCTTGTGCTTTTACATTAGCGCTTAAAAAAGTGGTAAACGCAATTAAGAGTATTGTAGAGTATTTCATGGCTTATTTAATAATGTTTTCACGGATTTGAGCAACTTTCAATGCAATTTGTTCCAATGTTGCAGCATCAATTTTAACAGTGATGTTGTGGTTCAACGTTGTCGTTTTTGTTTTTGCATCAGTTTTTGGAGCAACATATTGATAATCAATAACCACTTTATCAAATGATGTTTGAAGATCTTTTAATTCTGAAATTAAATTATCATTGCTTCCTTTCTTGTTGTACTCTTCCAGAATCTCAATAATTGTATTCAACGTTTGCTGTTGTTCTCCGATACGAGAAATAATTTTTTGATTGCTTTTCGTTTTGTTCAGCTGACAAGCATAATGCAACGATTCAACCCATCCACCTGTTAATATAAGTGCTGAAGTGGCTTTTCTGTTCGAGTTTTTCAAGTAGTTGTCCGCTTTTCTGAACGCATCTGAGACAATAACCATCATTGAGTCTTGATTGTCGGAATTCTTTTCAAAACGAGACATGAATTTTTTATCAAATGCACCCTCTAAACCTAATTCACCCGTTAATTTCTCAACCACTGATAAGTATTTCAATGAAACACTTTTTTGTTTGTACAAGGCAGAATAACCTAAATCTGTACCGTAAATACCAAGGTTCAATGCTTGTTTATATTCAGTTGAATAAGTTGATGCACTTTTTATTGGATTCAATAAATCTTGGTTAAATGGCAAATTTATTTCCTTAATCAACAATGCAGTTTGCACAGGTGAAGGAATACTGAAAATTTTACCATCGAAATTTGTATTCAAAGAACTGTTTGGATCAAGAACTTCCTTGTCAACTTTCTCTTTTCCATCATTTGAGCCACCACAAGAAGTGAGCAATGAAAGCGAAAGACCTATAATACTAAGTGAATAAAAAGTGATTTTCATATGAACGTGTAAATAACGAGGCTAAAGTAACAAAAAAATATAAAAATCACTTCTCAAATGAATTGAACATGATAAAAAGTTAACAATTGGATAAGCTTGATTAACTTTGAGCTATTATTAAACATTTTGAACATGAATATCCGTCCAAGAAGAAATAGAAAATCGGCTGCAATTCGTCACATGGTTGAAGAAACTAAAATTGGTGCTGAACATTTGATTTATCCCATTTTTTTAAAAGATGGTAAAAATATTAAAGAAGAAATTTCCTCGTTACCAAATAACTTCCGTTGGTCAATTGATAAATTGCTTCCAGAAATAGAAACATGTATGAATCTTGGAATTTATACCTATGACATGTTCCCTGCGGTTGACGAGGCTTTGAAAGACAAAACAGCAACATATAGTTATGCCGAAGAGAATTTTTACTTGCACGCTATCCGTACGTTAAAAGAAACGTTTCCTGAGATTGTTTTAATGTCTGATGTGGCAATGGATCCATATTCTTCTGATGGACATGATGGTTTAGTTGAAAACGGAACTATTTTAAATGATGAAACCTTGCCGATTTTAAATAAAATGGCGCTTGCACAAGCTCAAGCTGGAATTGATATTATCGGACCTTCAGACATGATGGACGGACGAGTAGGGAGTATTCGCGAATATTTAGATTTGCATGATTTTACAGACGTTTCAATCATGTCCTATACTGCAAAATACGCAAGTGCATTTTATGGGCCTTTCCGTGACGCGTTAAACTCCGCACCAAAACATGGTGATAAAAAAACGTATCAAATGAATCCAGCGAATAAACGTGAAGCATTGTTAGAAGCTGAATTAGACTTTATGGAAGGTGCTGATATGTTAATGGTAAAACCGGCACTTTGCTATTTAGACATTATTCACATGTTAAAAGATAATTTCAACATTCCAATCACTGCGTACAACGTGAGTGGTGAATGTGCAATGGTGTATGCCGCAGCAGAAAAAGGTTGGTTGAATTATGATTTGGCAATTAGTGAAATGCTTTTAAGTATGCGTCGTGCAGGTGCAGATGCTATTTTGACCTACTTTGCTAAGGATTTTGCACAATTATTAAAAAAATAACCTAAAAGACAAAAAGCGATTTTTTTCGTTTGAATTTACATGGAAGAATACGATTTTTATCCGCCAAAACCTGAGCTAATTGAAGCAAAACCAAAAGGCAATCTTGCTTTGACGGTTTTTTCGATTGTGCTTTTTGTTATTGCATTTCTTTTGGTGTTTACAGAAGAAGTTAACTTCATCATTTATTTCTTGGTGGTATTGTTAACGCATGAACTCGGTCATTTTACAATGATGAAGTTGTTTGGTTATAATAACGTCAGAATGCTTTTTATTCCATTGATGGGAGCCTTTGTTCAAGGTAGCAAGGAGGAATATTCTCAAAAACAAAGTCTTATTGTTGTAGGTGCAGGACCATTTCCTGGGATTCTTATTGGAGTTGGTTTGATATTTCTAGCGAACGTTTTTCAAGAAGTTTGGATGGTGAATTTGGGGTTGCTGTATCTTTTTTTAAACTTAATGAACTTGATACCATTAGATCCTTTAGACGGTGGACAATTGTTCAAATTATTGATGAAACACAATCACGATTTATTTTTATTGATTTTTTCATTCATTTCTTCATTGGTGCTAATTGTTGTCGGTTGGTTAATCGATGAATACATGTTGATTGCCTTTGGATTTATCATGGGGTTCAGAGTACGTTCAATTCAAAATCAATATCATTTGAGAAAGGAACTTCGCGACGAAGAAATCAATTACAAAACGACTTATAAACTGCTGTCGAACAAGGATTTTCAAGGAATCAAAAACATTTTATTGGAACGAAACAATGCCTTGAGAACCTATGTTGACAATGTTTCTGAAGAAGATGCGAATCCACTATTAGCGAGTCAAGTAAATTCTGTTTTGTTGAGCCCTGTTAAAAAGGATGCAAGTTTTCTATTCAAATTCACCATTGTCTTTTTTTGGATTGCGTCGTTGCTAACACCTTTGGTATTATTGTTGGTTTACCTCGAAAAAATAATGGAATATTATGACTGGTACTTCAAAGCAATTCAAGGTTGACGAAAAAGTCGCTTTCTTGTATGAGCAAGGGGGTGGAATCGTTCGTCGCATCGATGAAAAAGGTTTCATTCATGTTGAAGATGAACTGGGATTTGAACGTCCATTCCGCGAAAACGAATTGGTAAAAATTCACGGAACCGAATATCATCTTCCTGATGAACATGTTGCACAGATCAACGAAGACGATACTTTTTCGAAATTTAAACATTCCGTGCGAAAAGAACAATTAACAGGTGTTCGCAAACCAATTGATATTTGGGAAATTGATCTTCACATTGAATCCTTGATTGATTCACATGCTGGAATGGGAAATGCAGAAATTTTAAATCTTCAAATGAAGGAATTTCGTTCTTTTTTTAACCGAGCGAAGGAAAAACACATTCGCAAACTGATTGTGATACACGGAGTAGGTGAAGGAGTTTTAAAAACGGAAGTTCGCTTATTCTTGGCTAAAAAAGAAGGTGTGGAGTTTTACGATGCTGATTTCCGTGAATATGGCAAAGGTGCTACAGCAGTCGAGATTCGCTATAACGGAATTTGAAAATTAAAGAATTCAGCTAACAAAAATTCAAAGATTTAACTATTTAAATTTTTGAATCATCAAATCTTCGAATCGTTATATATCCTTTCCAAAGGAATGCACATCGTTGTGATTTTCCTCAATTTGGTCTTTCACTTTCTTAATGGATTGCGTCAGTAAGAAAATGTCAGGTGTAACATTTTTACCCAGCCAATCCCAACTCATCTGTTCGTCTTCAACCGCCATAGCGATGTGATAAAGAATCTCAAAATTGTGTGCTAATAACCATTTTTGAGCTGTTTCATTTCCTTCGGCTGCATTGATCATGGCCATCAAATGCGGATAACCGTTTTGTAACAACCAAGTACGAGCTTCATCTTTCAAGTAAATTGCAAAGGTTGCCATGGACAATTCTGGGTATCCATTTTCTTTTAACCAACGCATTAAGTCATCGTTTCCTTCAATTGCACGAGCCCAAGCCAATATTATTTTTGGATGATAATCCAATGGTTTCACAGATGACATTGTCACTTGTTCGACCGGTTTAGGACTATTTTTTTCTTTCTTTTTTAAAAAGCTGAACATACTGAATTGAATTAGAAGAACCACATTGCAACAAATACTGCAGTGATAACACATATTAAGTCAACAAGTAACATCGTTCCTAATGCATATCGTGTATTTCGAACGTTGATTGCGCCAAAATAAACAGCAATTACATAAAACGTTGTTTCAGCGCTACATTGAAAAATACAACTCAAACGTCCCGTTAACGAATCAGGACCAAAGGTTTGCATTGAATCAATCATGAATCCTCGAGATCCAGAAGAACTGAACGGTCGTAACATGGCAACAGGTAACGAATCCGTGACTTCTTTGGAAACACCCATCAGATGAAAACCATTTGAAATCCAAACACTGATAACCTCAAATAAACCACTGTTTCTAAACAATGAAATGGCAGCCAACATTCCTAAAACATAAGGGAAAATTGAAACTCCTGTACTGATTCCACTTTTCGCGCCTACAACGAAAGCATCAAAAATGGTCGTTTCTTTTTCTTTAAATTTTCGTTCATTGACGAATGCAAATATCAAGGTGAAAGCTATAATTGTCAACAAAAGCAAACTTGAAAAATTACTTGTAAAAAAGTTCTTTCCGATTAAATCTAAGCTGTTGACATATAACAACAAACCGATAATTCCAGCTATAATTGATATTAAAGCGAGTAACAAGGTCGCACTTCTGAAATTGATACGTTGACGAATACCTACAATTAAAAATGCCGCAATTGTGCCAATGAATGATGTAATAATACACGGCAACATAACATCAGCCGGATTTGTTGCATCTTGAGCAGCGCGGTAACCAATGATGGAAGTTGGAATTAATGTCAGTCCAGCAGCATGCAAACACATAAACATGATTTGAGCATCACTTGCTTTTTCTTTTTCAGGATTAATTTCCTGTAAACTTTGCATCGCTTTCAATCCAAAAGGTGTTGCGGCTGAATCCAAACCTAAAAAGTTGGCGGAAAAATTCAACGTCATGTAAGAAATTGATTCGTGTCCTTTAGGAACTGATGGGAAAACACTGATAAAAAACGGACTTAATCTTCGGGCTAAACGCTCTGTAGCTCCAGAGTCTATTAGCAACTGCATGATTCCACTGAAAAAAGCAAGGTAAGCGATTAACGGTAGAATTAAATCAAACAAGCTCGTTTTACATGTTTCAAGCAAACCATCTGATTTCTGAAATCCATTGTAAATTGTAACTGTTTTGTTTTTCATTACAAACATGCTATCTGTATCGGGAATTGCATATGTTCCTTCGGATGAAGCTTTTAGTGAGTCTTGAATCGCATGTGGCAATTGGTTAAGGTATTTTTCTCCTACCAAAATAGGATCATCCTTTTTACCATTCAACATGTAATCGATTGAATAATTATTCGATGTAAACAAACTCGCTACCACAAATAGGATGGAGGAGATAAATATTATAAGCCAAAATCTACTAAGTACCATATCACGAATATCGTTTAAAAGCGGCCGTTAAATTCGAACCGTTTTACTTTTCTTTCAACAGTGATTGTTAAAAACGACTAATTTGAACGATTCAGACAGAAATTAACAAAGTTCTCAATGATAATTCGTCCATGATTTCCTGAGACTTCCGGATGAAATTGAATTCCAAACAGTGGTAATTCATTGTGTTGCATTGCTTCATTGACACAAGCATCAGAAGAAGCAATAAGCTTGAAATTTTGAGGGATTGAAATGGTTTCGCAATGATCTTCCATCATTTCAAACTCTTGCGGTAATTTTTGAAAAAGAATGGAATCTTCGAAAGCTTCAATCGTTTGCCAATCGCGGTCTTCTTTCATTCGTGAACCAAAAGCTCCAAATGTTAATCCAATCAATTGATGTCCAAAACAAATTCCTAGAACCGGAATTGACGTGTTTTTAATCCATTCAACTTTTTTAAGGTGTTCTGAAATGTTTTGTTCAGTTATGAGCAAGGGCGCACCAGAAATAATTACTCCATCGAATTCAGTTAAACGTTCTATTGAAAAGTCTAAAATTGGAATTGTAGTGAAATCACAAAATTCATCCACCATTTCTTCAATGTATGGGACTTTTGAACTTCCGCAATTTAAAATGAGGATCATAAATCCAATTGTCCAATTCCTTGACGCACGATTTCAGGAGCTCCGGAAGTGCAATCGACAACAGTTGAAGCGTCCAGATTCCCGTAACCGCCATCGATGATTAATTCCACGTCATCTTCGTAACGTTCATAAATTGCATATGGATCCGCAAAGTAATCCATGATCTCGTCTTCATCGTTGTGTAAAGAAGTCGTTGCAACTGGATTCCCGAGTGCTCGAACGATTTCTAAAATAATTTCATTGTTTGGAATACGAATACCTATTTCTTTCTTGTTGCTATCGAACAATTTAGGAACTTCATTGGTTGCAGTTAAAATAAAAGTAAAAGGTCCTGGAAGACTGTTTTTCAATAACTTAAATGTTGGTCGATCAATTTGTTTTACGTAATCAGACAAATGACTTAAATCAGAACAAATAATCGAGAAATTTGCTTTGCTTAGCTTGATATCTTTCAATTTCGCTAGGTTGTTCAATCCTTTTTTGTTGAACAAATCACAGCCCATTGCATAAACAGTATCCGTTGGAAAAATAATTACTCCTCCTTTTTGCAATATTTCAACAGCCTGTTGTATCAGACGTTTGTCGATGTTCTTTGGATTAATTTCTACAATCATAACGAAAAAAAAGAGGACAACGCCCTCTTACTTTTTATAAAATTCAACATGATTTGAAGCTTTATTTTTTAACACCAATTCATCTGCTGTTAATGTTTGAACTTCAAATTCTTCAGTAATTAAAGAGTCATTCACAAAATGATTCATTTTAAGGTTTTTTCCGTTTAAGGTAAATTGACCTTTGTAACGTTCTTGAATTTCGCTTACACCTGAATCAATCATTTTTTGATCGGTAATTTTATCAAAGAAGACAAAATAACCATTGGCTTCAAATTCAATACTTACAGCAGTTGGCTTGCCTTTTGAATCGACAACTTTACCATTTTTTTGTTCTTTGAACAAGGTCCATTCACCATTGATTGTTACCTCAACTGGTTTTTCAGTTTTAGCTTCGGGTTGTGGATCATTTGATGTACAAGCCGCAGAAATCAATAACAAGGAAAATGATGCAAATGATAATAATCGTTTCATGGTTAAAATTTAATAGCCTTCAAATATACCTTTTTATCGCAAGCTGTCTTTGTAAATTTTACAAGAAATTGCACGGTGATCTGAATAAGCATCTTCTTGAATTACAAAATGACTTGATTGTAAATCTTTTGTATGAAAAATATAATCAATTCTTCCTGCAGGAACTTTTCCAACATAGGTAGTTCCAATTCCAGATGAACAGTTTCTAAATGCATCAATCAATAATTGGTTGAATTGATTGTAGGCGTATGACATTGGAGTGTCATTAAAATCGCCGCAAACAATCGTTGGATAAGGCGATGTTTTAACATGTTCCATAACCGTTCTAGCTTGTTCAGCACGTTTTGGATAGGCGATACGCAATTTATCAATCAATAATTTTATAGTTGAGCGATCATCGGCTGTTTTAGTGCTTCCATCTTCAAAAACAGAATAATCTTCTTGTTGTAAACGAATGGATTGAAGGTGAACATTGTAAATTCTAAACGTATCTTGGTTCTTTACTAAATCCACGTAAATGCAATAATTGAAATCATTTTCACCTTGAGTAGAGAACATCACATCACCTTTGGCAATTAAAGGATATTTTGATAAGACACATACACCAAAATTTTGTCTGCCTTTCAGTTTGTGCGCATAACGTTCGTGATAGTCTTTAATTCCTAATAATTGAATCAAAGTATCGCGTGTAGAAAAAGATGTGGGTTTATCCTGGTGATAAAACTCTTGAAAACAAATGATGTCTGGATTTGAACGAACAATGTAATTGAAGATAGAATCGCGTTTTTCTGTGCGATGGTCTGTATCTGAAGAGTATAAATCAAACAGACGAACATTGTAACTCATTACATTTAGCACTTTTTCTTCTGTTGGAACATTTTCTTGATCTGATCCAAATGCAATCATTCTGAAATGCAGTTTTCCGCCTAATAAAAGAACTCCTAGTGTAATCAATGCCCATTTTGATTTGGCAAAGGACCAGATGATTAAAAAGATAATTGTGAAAATTAAAATGATTGGATAGGCCAAACCAAAGAATGGAAGTAGCTTAAACGTTGCGGGATGAACAAAAGGAGCAAGGTAGGCCAAAATCAAACCAACAAGGCAGATAATGGTCAACACTTTTATTAGTGAAGAGAATTTTAATATTTTCTTTAACAGGTTACCCATTCTTGCTTTGATTGAAAAGGAATTCCTTTTCTGCTTTTGTTAACGATTCATAACCAGATTTAGAAATTTTATCCAAAATGGCATCAGTTTTCGCTTGTTTTTGTTTTTTCTCTAAATTAAATTCTTCGTCCGTTTTGAAACGTGCATTTTGATATGCTCCTCCTTTTTTTACTTTCAGCTGTTTGTTTGAACTGAAAAGTGTTTTAAAAAACCGTGAAATTCGATCTCCTAACATTTGTAATTGTATTATCAAATTTGAACTACTGTGGTAATTATAAACTGAAAGCATTCCAAACAAAGCACCGCCCAAATGTACAAAGTGAGCCGTTCCATCATTCAGTCCTAAAGATACTAAATCAGTTAAAATAAAAAGTCCTGCGACAAAAATTAATCGAATTGAAAATAAATTAAATACGTTCACCACTAAATTTGGTCGATGAAAAGCCATTGCAGCTAGAAGTGTCATTACTGAACCTGATGCGCCAACTACCACAAAAGATTGACTTTCAAACGCTGGAAATATAGAATGTGCTAAGAGTTCAATCAATCCACCAATTATTCCACCAAGAAGATAGGTATAAATCAATCGCTTTTGATCAAACATGGCCTCGAATGCTCGTCCAGAGAAGTATAAAAATACCATGTTCAAAAACAAGTGAATTATTGAAAAATGAGCAAAAATACTTGTGACGATGCTCCATGGTTTGAAGATAAATTCCTCAAAATTGGTATTGAGCGCAAAGATAGAATTGACAACCGATGTCACTTGTGGTTCAACTTCTTCTCCAAGTAAACGACCAAAAACCAACGCAATTTGAATCACTAGAAAAACAGCAACGTTGAAAATAATCAAACGAGTAGTGATACCACCAAACTTGTATTGATGTTTTAAATCATCCCATAAATTGCGTTCTGTCTGCATCTTACCAAAAGTTCTTTTTATCTGTTTTTCGCCAATAAATTACCATTATAGCTGCAGTGATTGCACCACCCACGTGTGCAACATGACCAACAAAATCGGTAGCAGAATGGCTGAAAATCTGAATTACTTCAAAAATAAAATAAAAGCTTATCAAGTATTTTGCTTTAATCGGGAAAAGAAAATACATATAAAACTCTGTATTGGGGAACAAAATACCAAATGCTATTAATAAACCATAAACTATTCCAGAAGCACCAAAACCTGAAGTACCAGACCGCATTAAATACTTATCTATTATCCATTGGTCTTTAGAGTTATATCTAATACCTCCAATGCTCTTAAGTTGATTATCTAAACTATCAATGTTGTATCCTAAATTGACTAATTGCTTTTTAATGTTAGATAATTCAATTACTCCAAAAATGTTATGAAAAACAACAGCACCTAGGCCAACTGCCATTACAAAAATAAAGAATCGTTTAGCTCCCCAAAGTTTTTCCAAGCTTGAACCGATCATTACAAAAATGAACATGTTGAAAAAAAGATGAATAAACGTTGCATGGAAGAACATTGAAGTGATTACTTGAAAAGGTTCAAAAAAGGCGGAATTAAAAAAATGACTTCCAAAAAGTGTGGCCAAATCGACCCCTTGTTTTTCAAATACAAGACTCGCCAAAAAAAACAATACATTCAGAATTAGAATGTTCTTGGTGACTTGTGGGATATTATTTAAGAATGAAAACATGTTAAAATTTTGTTGCGATTTCGTCTAATGTGATTGTTTCTATAATTTTCTTTCCTTTCGGTGTAAATGAGTGTTCTGAACAGGAAAATAATTGTTCAATTAAATGTTCTGCAGCTTCATTGGTTGTAATTGATTTTCTTCGTCCTGTTGCCGTTGCAATTGCTTGAACAATCACGTGAGCAACTTCACCTTTGTCGATTTCTTGAAAGGCAATCTTTTCTAAAATTAAATCAAGGCATTCATGGATGCTTTCTTCTTGCAAAATAGCTGGAACAGCATTGATTTCAATGGTTTTATCAGAAAATTGTCCGACAAATCCTAAACGCTCCAACATTGTTTTGTTGCTTTCCCATTCCGTTTTTTCATTGCTTGAAAACTCACGTTCAATAGGAAATAATAACTGTTGTGAAGCGATTGGTTTTGAAATGAATTGCGCCATTAATTCATCGTAAACAATGCGTTCCGTCGCTCGTTGCGCATCAAACACCAACAAACCAGATTTACTCGTCGTGAAAATATATTTCCCTCGAAATAAAAATGCTTTTGGTAAGGAATCACTGCTTGGTAAATCTAATTGAACAGGCTCAATAACATGTTCTTCCTCTTCAATCTTATAGAAATTTTGCCAATCAGCTGGTGTTGTTTCACTCGCACCAAATCCTTCCGCTCGAATCGCTTTTGTAAATGAATTTCCGGAAGAACCTGAACTTGAAGAGCGTGAAGTCGTTTGAAACGGATTGTAATCAGGATTCACACGAATGGTTGGCTCAACGACAGGTTGGTATTTCATTTCATGGGGCAAATCAAAACTTGTCTCACGCTCAAAATCGAGAGTAGGAGCTACATTGTATTTTCCCAATGCTTGTCGAACAGCTGAAAGTAAAATCGCATAAATCAATCGATCTTCTTCGAACTTAATTTCTGTTTTAGTTGGATGAACATTGACGTCAATTTTCTTAGGGTCAACCGTCAAGTAAAGAAAGTAGCTCGGAAACATTTTGGGTTGAACCAATCCATCAAAGGCCTTTGTTAATGCGTGATTGAAGAATGTATCTTTGAAATAGCGATTATTGACGAATAAGAATTGTTCACCACGAGATTTCTTGGCGAACTCTGGTTTCCCAACATATCCCACCACTGTTACAATTTCTGTAGATTCATCAATTGGAACCAATTTATCATTGGAAGATTTTCCCAATACATCCACAATTCGCTTTCTTAAAACAGCTGAATACAAGTTGTAAACCTCATTGTCATTGTGATGCAAGGTGAATGATAAATCTGGATGTGCCAAAACAATGCGTTCAAATTCATCCACAATGTGATTGAATTCAACGTTGTCAGATTTCAAGAAATTGCGTCGCGCTGGAACATTGTAAAATAAATTCTTCACTTCAAATGAAGTTCCAACAGGACAAACTGTCGGCTCATTCGTTTTGATTTTACTTCCTTCAATTTCAATTAAAGTTCCTGTTTCACTGTGTGCTTGTCGCGTTTTTACGCACACATGAGCAATTGCAGCAATAGAAGCCAACGCTTCACCACGAAAACCTTTCGTTTTTAAAGCGAATAAATCATCTGCCGTCGAAACTTTACTTGTAGCATGTCGCTCAAAACACATCACTGCGTCAGTGCCTGACATTCCACAACCGTTGTCAATTATCTGAATTAAGGTTTTACCGGCATCTTTAATGATAACCTGTATTTTGGTTGCACCAGCATCAATGGCATTCTCAACCATTTCTTTAACAACAGAGGCAGGACGTTGAACAACTTCTCCAGCTGCAATTTGATTCGCAATATGATCAGGAAGTAATTTAATTATGTCGCTCATTTCTCTGCTTAATCCGTTGTTGTGTTACAAAAATAAGACAATATTTGTCTTTCAACGAGCTCATTTTGTCAATAATTATTCCATTCATCAAAACTCTGACAAATGGTCAGTAAGCCATTCATTTTAATGTAAAACACGGTCTGAAATTAGTTTAACTAAAATAAAACAATTCAAGGCAGATGACTTTCATCGGAAGTCCTTAAATTCGTGGATTAAATAATATATCGTATTTATTTCCTCCAATGATTAAGAAAAGTCTCCTTTCTTTCAGTTTTTTAGCCACGATTTTCGTTGCGTTTCCAGCAATTGTTTCTTTGGTGAAAGCGGATAAAACCAACCTTTCAGCAACACCAGATACAGGAATGAGTGCACAGGAATGGGCTGAAAACAAACTCGCTTCAATGACTTTGGAAGAAAAGATTGGGCAATTTTTTATGGTCGCTGCTTATTCAAATCAAGGAGAAGTTCACTTGTCTGAAGTTGAACAAATGGTTTTGAAAGACAAAGTTGGTGGAATCATTTTTTTTCAAGGCGAAAAATCAAACTTAAAAGCTGCGATTCAACGTTTTCAAGCTGGATCTAAAATCCCTTTATTGATTGGAATGGATGCTGAATGGGGGACTTCAATGCGTTTGTTTGATGGTCAGCGTTTTCCATATCAATATACAATTGGTGCTGCTGATAGCCTTGAATTATCAGAGGAAATTGCTGCAATGATGGCGCAGGAGTGTCAAGAATTAGGTATTCACATGAACTTTTCACCCGTTGCGGATGTGAATAGTAATCCAAATAATCCAGTTATTGGTTTTCGTTCATTTGGAGAAAATCCAAAAAAAGTAGCAGATCATGTAAAAGCTTTTGTGCGCGGCATGGAAGAAAATGGCATCATGACAAGCATCAAGCATTTTCCGGGACATGGAAATACGGACAAAGATTCACACCTTGAATTGCCAACTGTTTCACAAAGTTTAAAAACCATCGAAGCTATTGATTTCTATCCATTTATTGAAGGAATTAACGCTGGAAGTTCTTCAGTGATGATTGGACATTTGAATGTGCCAGCTTTGGACGATTCTGGCTTACCAAGTAGTTTATCGAAGAAAATAATCCAAGATGTATTAAAAGGAAAATTAGGCTTTAAAGGTTTGGTGATTTCAGACGCATTAAATATGAAGGCTGTTGCCGATAAATATGGAAAAACGGATGTTGTTGTAAAAGCGTTTGAAGCCGGTTGTGACATTCTTTTATTCCCTGAGAGTGTTTCAGATGCTATTTCAGCGATTAAACAAAAAGTGAACAAGGGCGAACTTTCGAAAAAAGAAATCGACGAACGTTGCATGAAAATCTTGTTGGCGAAACACAAGTTTGTTGTCAAACCGAAAAAAGCAAAAGTTTATTCGAAAGAGCAAATCAATCTGGCCATCAAAAAAGTGTATGAACGCGCAACAACAGTGTTGAAGAATGAAAGCGTGTCACTTCCAATTGATCGTTTAGACAAAAAAATCGCACGAGTTTCTATTGGTACAAATGCTATTTCATACACGGATGCGATCTCTCAATATGCAGATATTCATCATTTTCACTACTACTCAAATGCAGAAGCAATTGCTGAGTTTGCTAAATATGTTGATCAATATGATCAAATCATTTTATCACTTCATGCTTCAACTGTTAGACCTAGAAATAATTATGGGTTTGGAGAGGGTTTAAAGGAATTATTTCATCTTTTTTCAGCTTCAAAAAATACAACGCTCGTTATTTTTGGAAATCCGTTAGTTCTTAGTTCAAATAGTGATTTATCCAACTTTAAATCAGTTATTTTGGGTTATGAGAACAATCCTAATGCACAATTAGCTGTAACAGAAGTAATCTTTGGTGCTAACGAATGTAGGGGGAATTTACCATTTACGATCAGCTCAACCTATCAGCGAGAATTCGGCGTGGTTGTTCCGTGGGGAGGACGCTTGAAATTCTCACAACCAGAAGAAATTGGTGTAGACCCAAAGAAATTAGATGGTATCGATAAAATTGCATTGAATGGTATTGAAAAGGGTGCTTTTCCAGGTTGTCAGATTTTAGTTGCGTGTGAAGGGAAAATCATTTACCGTAAAAGTTTTGGAACTCAAACCTATTCAGACACGACAAAAGTTAAAAACACGGATGTCTACGATATCGCTTCTGTCTCTAAGATTGCTGGATCAACTTGTGGAGTCATGCGTTTACAAACATTGGGGAAATTCAGTTTAAATAATCAATTAAAAGATTATATTCCAGAAGTCACAGGTTCAGGTAGTTATGGGAACATTTTAATTCGTGACATGATGGCACATCAAGCGGGATTAACTGCTTGGATTCCATTTTATAAACGTACATTGAAGAACGGGAAACTAAATCCAGCGATTTATTCTTCAGAAAAAAAGAATGGATTTGAAAAGCAAGTAGCAGATAATATTTGGATTCGAAACGACTACACCGATTCAATTTACAAGTCAATTCTTTCAACAGCTTTAGGTCCTAAAAAATATGAGTATTCGGATTTAGGTTATTATTTCATCAAAAAAATCATTGAAAAACAAACAGGCAAATTGTTCCAAGATTATTTAATGGATGAGTTGTATTTGCCATTAGGATTGCGTTCCATGCGTTATCAGCCAAGAATGTACTTTCCAATTGGCAGAATTATTCCAACAGAAAATGACCAAGCTTTTAGAGGTCAATTGATTCACGGCTATGTGCATGATCCAGGAGCAGCAATGCTTGGAGGTGTTGGTGGACACGCAGGATTGTTCTCAAATGCAACTGACTTAGCAAGTTTAATGCAAGTTCTTTTGAACAAAGGCAGCTACGGAAACGTTTCATACATTGACTCGGCAGTTGTAGCAGAATTTACGAAAGCACAATTTCCTGGAAATCGAAGAGGAGCAGGGTTTGACCGTCCAACCGCAAGTGGAGGTGGACCATGTCACGAGTCGGCTTCACAGTTGAGTTTTGGGCATTCAGGTTTTACAGGAACATTGGTTTGGGTTGATCCAAAATATAATTTAACGTATGTCTTTTTATCCAATCGCGTCTGTCCAGATCAAGACAATTGGAAAATTAGAGACATGAACATAAGAACAGAAATACAGCGCGTGATATACGAAGCAATAACAACGAGAGATAAAAAATAACACATTATCAAGGAATTAAACACATGAAAATCGGAATTGTATTATACCCAACATTTGGAGGAAGTGGAGTTGTTGGAACAGAATTAGGAAAGGCGTTAGCGAAAAAAGGCCATGAAATTCACTTCATCACCTATTCACAGCCTGTTCGACTTGGAAGCTTTAGAGAAAATATCTTCTACCACGAGGTTGCTGTCAGCGATTATCCCTTATTTGAATACCAACCTTATGAAACAGAATTAACCAGTAAAATGGTCGATGTTGTAAAATATGAGAAGTTGGATTTATTGCATGTTCACTACGCAATCCCGCATGCTTCTGCAGCTTTTATGGCAAAACAAATTTTGCAATCACAAGGCATTTCGATTCCATTTATCACCACTTTACATGGAACCGATATTACATTAGTCGGAAAAGATCCATCTTTTGAACCTGTTATTACGTTTTGCATCAATCAATCTGACGCTGTAACTGCTGTTTCTGAAAGTTTAAAAGAGGATACATACGCTCATTTTAATACGTCTCGAGAAATTCATGTAATACCGAATTTTATCGCTCCGAACATCGAAACAAGTTCTGTTTCAAGCGATGTTAGACGCAAATATGCTTGTGATGGTGAAAAAATCCTGTGTCATGTTTCAAATTTCAGAAAAGTAAAACGTGTTGAAGATGTTGTTCGCATTTTTGCAGAGGTTAACAAAGTCCAAAAAGCAAAATTAATTCTTGCTGGCGATGGCCCTGAGCGCTACAGCGTTGAAAAATTGGTTCGTGATTTAGGAATTTGTGATCGTGTTATTTTCTTAGGAAAAGTAAGAGATACAGCGCATGTATTAGAAATTGCTGATTTGTTTTTGCTACCGTCAGAAACGGAAAGTTTTGGTTTAGCGGCACTAGAAGCGATGGCTGTGAGTGTTCCAGTAATTTCCTCAAATACCGGTGGAATTCCAGAAGTGAACATTCATGGAGTTACTGGCTATTTATCAAATGTTGGTGACGTTGAAGACATGGCAAAAAATGCGTTGAAGA